>Ga0172379_10000259_pt1 | contig 144395 bp, 157 predicted proteins | sample GrowelOW334metaG_FD_119756 | JGI IMG/M metagenome (GOLD analysis project Ga0172379, IMG submission 119756) | Groundwater microbial communities from an aquifer near a municipal landfill in Southern Ontario, Canada - Groundwater well OW334 metaG | ecosystem: Environmental > Aquatic > Deep... | reverse complement strand
CCCCCGCCTACCTCGCTAAAGCGAGTTCGGCGGGCAGGCATCCCTTGCCCCGCACATTTTTTACAAATATTTTTGCAGTATAGAGTTTCCGGTGCCCCAAACGACAGGGCCACACCCGTTCCCATCCCGAACACGGAAGTTAAGCCTGTCAGTGCTGATGGTACTCCTTTCGGGGGAGAGTAGGCCGGTGCCGGGTACTCTGTACTTCAAAAAATGTTGCGGGTCGAACACGGAAGTTAAGCATCTCTGCGCTGATGGTACTCCTTTTGGGGGAGAGTAGGTCAATGCCGGGTAACTTGTACTGAATATAAAATCAAAAGCACTGTTTCAATCGTATATCTCTAAAGGTGCCGGCCTGCCCGCCTCTGGCGGGGTATTTTGCACTTCTTGCAGACAAACCAATGTTATTACACATTGGTTATTTTGTTTTCTCCCGAACAAATGTGGAGGGCGCCTGGGCACGCAGGTATTTTGTGTAAATTGACATAACCCATATATAACCTTAGGCTATTAATAACCAATTATTAATTTCAATTAATTATGGCTGCATATAGCGAACAAGAACTTCCGCTAGAAGTAAAGTTACAGGCGCATTTAATGGAAGTTGAAAGCGCCTTTGAAGCTTCGTCAGAAACTGGTGTTAATAAATTTATCGACATTATTAATGAATTAACTCACGGTGAGAATTCCGATCCAGAATTGGCTGCCCAGATTGCTGAAAAAATTGCGGATAAAGAGTATGCAGTACCTGAAGAATTACAAAACCAGTTTAAAGCCAAGATTGGTGAGGGCTTGCTCTATGGCGGTAATATTGACAATGAAAGGTTTGAAAGGTCTGCAGAATTTTATGACAGCGTTAGAAAACGGACTGCCGAAAAACTTCCCCAAAATATTAATGATATTCCAGAGGATGAACGCCCAGTTGAACTTGGGGAAAATTTTCACTCTATTGATCGACTAGCTGACTTAGCATTTTTAAGTGGAAATTTTGAGGATGCCAAAAATGCCTACCAACATGCTTTTGAAGCTCGAGGTAAATTCAAAGAGATTGAAAAAGGGCCTTCGGCTTGCGCCAAATATGGTGAAGCAGCTAGTGCTTTTATGCAAGGTGAAATTCAAACTTGCCTGGAGCTAATTGCTGATGCAAAAAACTTGCTTTCAGGCCTGGAAGATAACGAGTCCATCCTCTATCCAAATATTGAAAAATTAGAAGCCGCGGCCATGGCTTTTGATGGGCTGGACGAAACGGAAAAACCAACACGTCTAGAAGCAATAAAAGAATCATTAGGAAGGAATGGTGGCAAGCAAGGCGGCGTTAAGAGGATAAATTTCGAAGAACTCTATGATGAAGCAGGCTTAACCGAGCCAAATCCTGAAAGTTAAATAATTATTTTAAAATACAAAACATCAGGCCAATCCCCTGGTGTTTTTTAAATAGACTAAGTTTCCTGGTTTGTAATTGAATTTTTGTTTATCCGCTTTTTGTCTTCCAGCATGCTAAAATGGCCTTATGAAACTAATTGCCGATTTTCACGTGCATTCCCGCTTTTCCCGGGCGGTTTCCCGAGACATGACTTTGCCCAACATGCACGAATGGGCTTCTTACAAAGGCATTGGTTTGATCGGCACGGGCGACTTTACCCATCCAGCTTGGTTTTCGGAAATGCGCGAGCAATTACGGCCAACCCCAGAGGGGCTTTTGGAATTAAAACCCAATTTTCGTAATAAAAGCGCCATTGCTAATCCCCTGTTTTTGCCGACCACTGAACTCTCTTGCATTTATTCTGAAGCGGGCTCAACCCGCCGGATTCATTTAGAAATTTTGGCGCCAGACTTGAGCACGGTTGAAAAAATCAATAAAAATTTAGATAGGGATTTTAATTTAAAAAGCGATGGCCGGCCGATATTGGGCATTAGCGCCCATGACCTGACCGAAAAATTATTGAATGTTGATAAAAATATCATTGTCATCCCGGCACATATCTGGACTCCTTGGTTTTCACTTTTTGGTTCTGCTTCAGGTTATGATAAAGCCGAAGATTGCTTCAGGGAATTATTAAATAAAATTCCAGCCATTGAAACCGGTTTGTCTTCTGACCCAGCCATGAATTGGCGGCTAACACAGCTAGACCAATTCAATATCATTTCCAATGGTGATTCCCATTCACCGCGGAAACTCGGGCGGGAAGCCACGGTTTTTGAATTGGAAAAATTCGGGTTCAAAGAATTGACGGAAGCCCTCTGGTTCAATCCCCTCTTAAACGATAACAAACTCAAAAATCATATTTTGGAAACTTTGGAATTTTTCCCTGAAGAAGGCAAATACCACCTTGATGGCCATGCCAAATGCAAACAAAGAATGACTCCCGCCCAAACTAAAAAACATCATGGACTTTGCCCGGTTTGCAAAAAACCCTTGACTATTGGCGTCTTGAACCGGGTGGACAAAATTGCTGACCGGCCCGAGGGTTATAAAAATCCGAAACGCGCACCTTATCGCACCTTAGTTCCCTTGGAAGAAGCTATTGCCGAAGCTTTGGATGTCGGCGCGGGGAGCAAGGCTGTGCAAGAAGTTTGGGCAATTTTAATTAAAAAATTTAGCGGGGAATTTAATGTACTTTTGGAAACCCCCATTGCAGACATAAAACGTGCCAGTCAGGAGATAGTGGCTGAAGCCATTAACCGCATCCGGAGTGGTAAACTGATTATCGAGGGCGGTTATGACGGAATTTTTGGGGTTATTAAAATCTTCAATCCCAAAGAACGAAAAAAGCTTGAGCAAACCTCACTCTTTTAAATTATGGACAGCGTTATCTTAATCATCCTTTATATTTTAGCTGGGATCGTGGGGGTTGTTATTGTCGCCTTACTCATGAGCTTTATTGTCTTATTGATTTTGCGCGTGCCCTTTGTCCGCACGCCCAAGCACGCCATTGAAGCTTTGGTAAAAAGCGGACTGATTACGGAAAAGGATTTGGTTTATGATCTGGGCGCGGGTGATGGTAAATTCTTGCACGAACTAGTTAAGGCCACCGGTTGTCAGGCTGAAGGTTTTGAGCTTTCGCCTTTTTTCTGGTTTTTTGGCGAACTGCGCGCGGGCAGGTCAAAAAAATGGAAAATGCATTTACAGAATTTCCTGCAAATTGACCTTTCCGAACCGACGGTAATTTTCACTTTCCTAGCCCCAGCTGGTTTGCCAGCCTTGAACAACAAATTAAAAAACGAGGTCAGGCCTGAGACTTTAATTATCAGTTATGGTTTTGAATTCAAGGATTTGTCTTTGCAGAAAATCATTGACCCCCAACCTGAAAACCCCAAAGGTTCAAGATTTTACATTTATAAAAAGATGCCAGTCAGCTAAGCCGCGGTCTGAAAATCTTCGGATTTGGAATTTGTTAATTGGTCTTGATGTTTTTCTACATATTCCCGTACCCTATCATCAAGCTCTTCATAATACTGATCTAACATACCGTCAATCTTTTCTTGATTACTATTTTCTGTTAATAGTGGTTTTTGGATATGAACCACCGCCATTAATTCGCCATAATGGTAGCCTTGAGTAAAATCAGAGGTTTTAAATTTGGCTACCGTATAATTCATGGAAGTGTCTGGAATTCCAGCCTGATGGAGAACCTCCCAAATTCTTTTGGGGATGTAGCGGGAATCAGGATAAAAAGTCAGCATGCCGCCAGGCTTAAGAGCTTTTAATGCCAGCTCCAGAACCTCTTTACTTGATGCGTCACGATTCACTTCTTCTGCAGTATTAGGGAAAGCGTCTATAGAAATAGCCTCAAATTGTTCTCCTTTATCAATTGCTTCCTGCAAAACTGCCTTAAAATCGCCTTGCCTTATGTCTAAATCACCTTTTTCCGGTGGGCATTCCCTTTGCATCATTTGTTCTGTCGAATTTACCATTGAAACTAAATCCAGTTCTTCCCCATTATCAATCGCTTTTTGAAATACCTCCAAAGAAGTACCGGATCGAATATCCAAATCACTGCCAAACTCCTGTTTTAACTTACTTCCTACTTTTTCAATCACGTTGGTATTTAACTCCGCAATCACCTGCCGCTGGGGATCAATACCGCGTTTAACCAATTCCGCATTTAGTAACCCCAAACCTAAACCGGCAATAAATATTTTTGAATCATTCTTGCCTTTCATGACTCGGGCTATTGCATCAGCGGATTTCCTAACCCACTCAATTTCCTCATTGGTCATAACCGGATGTTCAACCATTTCACCTTTTTGGTTTGGCACTTCAATTATTAACCTTTGGACGCCATCAGATTCTTCAATCCTAACCTTGCCGTCCCTAAAAGCTTCCAGGGCATGTTCTGGCGCAGGAAAATCTTCTTTTCTTTTTTCAATAACCTGCCGTTGCGGTTCTACTTCTTCTTTAATATAAAATGGGTTTTGTTCATCGTCTTTTATTTGGTCAAACATCCGCTGACGAAATAACTCCAGCTGAACTTCTGCCGGGCTTGGCAATCTACCCAAAGATAAGATCAGCTCTTTAACTACTGTTCTTTGATCGTCCCCATGATTTTCCAAGCCATTTAAGTTGATTTGGGCTATTTGCTTTTCAAAAAACTCTGGGTCACGCAAGCTTGGATCAGAAATTTCAAAACCCCTCTCGTCTGTTACATGAGTTCCTCCATATTGCTTTTCCCATTCAAGCATTTGTGGGATATGCCCTTCGGTTGGATTGGATGACTCCCAACTAAAATTTTTATCGGTCTCTGACAATCCATTAAGCCTGCTTTCATTCATATTGATTATTGATAAAATATCAACTTACACTAGCTTAATTATAACACTTTGTCAATACTATACTATTAAAATATCTTGCTTTTTTTTATACTCTTTGACATGATAAACTGCTTACTATGGAGAGGTGCCGGAGTGGTCGATCGGGCCGCACTCGAAATGCGGTGTATCCGTAAGGGTACCGAGGGTTCGAATCCTTCCCTCTCCGCCAAGAGAACTAAGTATCGGATGACTCATTCTACCGAGTGCATGGGGCGACCCGAGTGCCTCAAAAGCCCTTCGGATCATCTCGATAGGAAAACAGTCAACAACCAAAAAACGACGGTGGCTTTATCAGCTGATGCTTTTTGTTTCATTACAATAAATTTCATATTCTATAGATCAGCCTACTTCATAGCTTCGCAAGAAATTCCCTTGTCAATTAAACCATTCTGTGATAAAAAGATATTGTCACCCTAACAAAGGAGGATGTCGTGACAAAAGCAAAAGACAGAAAGATCGTTTTCAATACGAATACCGACATGCTCGCTGGAATCGGTTCACCGCCAAAAATTTTCCACTCGGGCATTACGGGGGGACAGCTGGCCGAACTCAGCGGCTGTGTCCGAAAATCTAACCCAAGCGAATTCTGGCACAATGAAGACTCGCTGGATCGTTGGATTGGCCAGCAAGTGCAGTTCGTCTTGAAGCAAGACGGCAAGGAACTCGAACGGGTAACCCGTGTCATCGAATCAATCGAGGAGAAACAGGTAGAGGCGGTCACTGAAGCCGACCTTCAAGGAACTCTCGCGGGACTCGTGGTGCGTGAATGTGGCATGCCGTTCTTACAATGGTTCCGCGACGTTCATCATGGCGGTAAAATGGCCATGGTCATTCGGGTTCGCAAGCCGTAAGTGGTTAACTGTACACAGGTGCAAAGCCGCCCCGGTAAAAACTAGGGCGGCTCATTATTATCGAAGGAGGTAAAATAATGTCAGGTAATCTACGACTGGCGCTGCTCATCTCTGGTGGCGGAACGACCATGATGGATATACTCTCCGCAAGTCGTGATGGTCGACTGCCTCACATCGTTCCAGCCTGTATCATCGCTAGCAAGAAAACTGCTGGTGGTATTGAAAAGGTTCATGCATGGGGTATGGATCCGGGTAATATCCTTGTTCTACGGCCAAAGGACTTCTCGTCACCAGTGGCATTCGGTGAAGCGATAATCGCCGTCTGTAAACAGCGCTCAGTTGATCTCGTCGGTCAATATGGATGGATGCCGAAAACACCTCTTAATGTGATCGAGTGCTATCGGGACATGATAATCAACCAACACCCTGGCCCTCTGGATACCGGGCGGCCCGATTTCGGAGGTGATGGGATGTATGGTCTTCGTGTCCACGCGGCACGCCTCTACTTCGTGCGGAAGGTAGGACGCGACTTCTGGACTGAAGCAACGGCACAGCGAGTTCACCCGGACTTCGACAAGGGACCAATCATCAAGCGCGAACAGGTGCGAATCCTAGACTCTGACGATCCGGTCTCGCTGCAAAAACGTGTCTTGCTAGCTGAACATCGTGTCCAAGTAGCGGCACTGCATGACTTTTGCGAAGATCACGTGACGATCTTCTCGCGCAAGGATTCGCTTGTAAGAGACGGAGAGGAACCGATCCTCACAGCCGCAAAAGAGGCCGCGGCAACGCTCTATCCTAAGGGCTAAAAATAGCAGTCAAACGTAAGGATATTGCATAACCCGGTTTGTCAGAGGACGAACCGGGTCTTCTTTTGTTGGTGAAGTTTTTTAATCCAGTAGTTACCGACCCACATGCCTCGATTTATCCTCTGGAAAAATGATCGAGAAAGGCTTATAATACTTGTATAACTTGGGCACTTAACCCGAGTGGCCCGCCAATCTGTAAAGCAGAATCTTGAGCTCAATAAATATTTAAAGACGAAATCCCGCTGACTAGCGGGACTGCTCCTTCCGCCAATTTAAACTAATGTGACCCAGCGTCGAATTCATCAAGATGAATACCCGTATTTTGTGACCTTTCGGACCAAAAAGGAATGTTTGTTATTTGAAGAAACCAAATATGCAAAATTACTTACTGATATTATTGTTAATTCTGGGAAATTAAAATTATTTGATATTTTGGCGTACCAAATAATGCCTGACCATATTCATTTATTGGTTAATTCGAGCGCACCCACGGAGAGGCGCACTCGAGATGAAAATAAAAACCCTCTACCGCGGGTCTCCGCGCCCGCGGTTTTCGAAGTCTCCGCGCCCGCGGTGGAATCTCCTACCATTTCTAACTTAATTTATACCATTAAATCTTATTTTCTAAATCAATTACGGAAATACCATGATATTCCCTATTCAATATTCCAATCACGTTTTTATACTCGTATTGTGAATAATCAACGGTATTTAAAAACCATTATCCTATATATTCAAAACAATCCAATTAAGGCAGAATTGTCAGATAAATACCACCAAAAACCCTATCAATATTTCAATTGGCCAAAAATTCACAAATTGTTCTAAAATAGATTTATGAAAACCCTCATCATTTATGACTCCCAATTTGGTAACACGGAAAAAATTGCCCAAGCAATTGGCAGTGCTTTTGGTGATGAAGCAAGGGTGGTTCGGCCAACTGAGGTTAAGTTAGATGAACTAAAAAACGTTAACCTGCTGATTGTTGGTTCCCCCACCCAAGGCGGCCGACCAACCCCAGCCCTGCAAAAATTCCTTGATGATATTCCAAGTGACGGCTTAAAAGGCATTAAGGTTGCTACCTTTGACACTCGATTCTTGCTGAAGGACCAAAACTTTGCCTTGCGTATGCTTATGAAAACCATTGGCTATGCGGCGGATAAAATCATAAAAATTTTGGTTGCTAAAGGTGGCCAACAAGTAATGCCGCCAGAAGGTTTTATTGTTAAAGGAAAAGAAGGACCACTGGCTGAAGGTGAAATGGAGAGAGCAGATGAATGGACAAAATTAATCAAAATTTAGACCCATGTTAACTAACATTTCCTATCATTTAATTCTTGGCAAGCCCGTTATTTTTTGGCTGGGCATTTTGACTTTACTGTGTTTACTACTGACCGCCAGCATTTCTTATGCCAACCGTCACAATATTCGCTGGATAGCGTTTAAGTGGCACAAACGCTGGGCAATTATTACCATAATTCTAGCCATTATTCACGGCGGCTTGGCTTTTCTGACTTACTTTTAATAATTTGCCGGCTATTTAAGCCTGGGCTGTAAAAGTATGGTTTTTTTATTGGTCGGCTTTTTGATTAACCGAGCTTCCAGACTGATTGAATATTTTTGGTACTTGGATTTTTTTGGCGAAGTGAGCCTGACCACAAATTTTTGGGTTTGACCCGAGGTAACGCTTATGGTTTTCTTCTTTTGTTTATCTATCGTGACTTTCCAGTTAGCTGGGATTTTTAAAGTTCGTAATTCCAAGCTTTGCTTGCCGCAAAGTTCGGAATTGTTTTTCACGGTCAAATCATAACGCAATTCCTGGCCTGGCTTGCCCGAGCCTTTGATGGTTTTGATGGTATAGGTCGGTGCTTTGGGTTGACACAAGCTGGCGGCGCTGAATTTCACCCGGATGGTCATAGCCGTTGAAGTCCGAGATAAAACCCCAAAACTCACCCCAGCCACAGCATCACTATAGCTATAACCCAAGGGCAAAGCCGGATCAAAAATATCACGCCCGCCAACCAATGAACCCGGAGTCATGTCCAACAAAGTCGAAGAAAAATAACTTCCCTGCGCATTACCGGCATGGACCAAAATGCCATTAGCCACGCCAAGATCTTGAAAAGAAGGGATATATTTGATGCTGACATTATCAAAGCCAATCGGTTGGCGGTATTCCAAGTAATACCAACTATTAACATTTCCATTAGTGTCATGGCCTAAAGGAATTTTCAAAACTTTCGGCGTTGCGCCATGCAGTTCATACGCTTGGATTGTATAGTCCCCATCGGTTGTTACATTGGTCACTGCCCAGGCCGGGAGCCAACCATAATTTTCCAGTTGCTGGGCGGTTAAAAGCAGCGTTCGGGATCCAGTGGCGCCCATAATGTTGTATCGATCAGCATATTCCACATTCCGGCAATTGGTGCCGTACATTACTCCTGGTGAATTGCATTGCCAAGAATTGGCATGTGACAAGCCCATCAAGTGCCCCAGTTCGTGGTGCGGAGTGCTGCCCATACGCCCATTAATGTCGATAGCCCCGTACAACTTATTCCCGGCTTCCGGCACTATGACATCGCTGGCTAAGCCTTCTGAAGCGCAAGTTTTCTGCGGGGAAAAAACCATAATGGCGTTATATTGCGTATAATCAATATCCGCATCAGCCGCCGCTACGACGCTATTAAAATAGGCGTTCCAGTCGCAATCGCCATTGATCGTGGCTGGCCGTTCAATCGTGTACCAAGCGCCATTGTTATCAAAAACCTGGCCACTGACCGAAACTTCGCCATTAGATACTTCATTAAAATACGCGGCCATGGAATAGGTGTTGGAAAAAAGCGCGCCATCGACATATTGCTTGGTCCAAGTCAGCGTGCTGCTGTCCTGATTTGGCTTGGCCGGATTGTCTGAAAAAGTCACTAAGATAGCGGCAACTTTGTAATTTGGGAAAGCGTCCACATAACCGCTATAGGTCGAGGGCACATAACCGGCAAACACACTTAACGGGATTTGAGAAAAGAAGAAAGCAACCGTGATAATTCCGAATATTCTTTGCTTTAATAAATTTTTTTGGGGTTTGAAATTATTGTTCATAAGTCTAGTATATACTATATATCCAGATTAATTGAGGGCTACTATATGAAAACTATCAAGCAAAGTTACCACATCCATTCAACTCCCAAAAAAGTCTGGCAAGCCCTAATTAAGCCGGCCATAATCGAAAAATGGGGCGGCGGACCGGCCAAAATGGATGATAAAGTCGGCACCAAATTCCAGCTCTGGGGCGGGGATGTTTGGGGCGAAAATATTGAAGTTTTGGCTAATAAAAAACTTGTCCAGGAATGGTATGGCGGTAAATGGTCCAAGCCATCACTTTTGACTTTTACTTTGGAACCGGAAAAAACCGGTACTCGGTTGGATTTATTCCAAACCGATGTGCCAGAAAACGAAGTTCAGGATATTGCCGAGGGCTGGAAAGCATATTACTTAGGCCCTCTAAAAACTTATTTAGAATCATAGCTAAAACTTTCCATGAATTTGCCAACGAAAACGTAAAGACTGAACAATAGATTAATCAAATATATGCCAGATCGTGAATCACAAGCAGAAAACATAGAATACCTCAAGCAAAAATCTGGGGAGTGGAGTTTCAAATTAGAGGCTGAGGTAGAAAAACTTATCAATGCTGACTCAACAGACAAAGACAAGTTATTTGAGGTCTTATGGGAAGATGGGGTTTTGAACAGGATTGTGCCTGCCGACCTGGAAGCCAAAAATGCAAGACAACAACTGGGAAGAACCGTCTGGCCTGGTTCACGGGAAGATCCGGCGTTGTACTTGCGGATTTTATATTCTTGCGCTTTTTCAGAAGAAGCCTTAAAACGCAATTATAGTATCGTGGCAGACTCCCGAGGTCTGATTACCGGCGCATTTAACGGCTTTAACCAGGCCCTTTATTCGGAAAAGGCCTTTGCTTTTTTTCCTGAATACAAAACCGGTAAAAACCCGTCTTTTGAGTTTTTGGCATACATTGCCGACCGTGCCAAAGCCGAGCTCAAAAAAATCGGCGTCCAGCCGCCTGACAAAATAATTCCCTGGGATGCCGAAGGTGTTTGGCAAGGAATTAAAGTAGTTGTTGACCGGTCCACTAGCGACGGCAGGCTGGCTTTCCGAGCTAAAGATCCAAAAGACTCTTTGAGGCTTAGTGAGGAATTGCGAAAAACTGGTCACGACTATGGCGTCGTGCCGGCAGAAGAAATAAATCCTGACGACTTCCACCTACCAGACAAAAAATAAAAACTTGTTCTTGACAAACCGCCTCTGCTTGCTAAGGTGTTTTAGAATTGATCGTTAACAAATACCCTAGTCCAAAAGACCGCTGGAACCCGGCAAAATGCCGTCTTCAAAAAAGCGAGCAATTACGCTTGGGGTCAAACTTTCGGCTCATAGGAACCGGCTTATTAATAACAAGATAAGAAGGTTGAAATGAGAAGGAGGTTGTTATGTCAGGCACTGAAACACTTTCGCTACTTGATCGCGTAAGGCCAACCATCCCCCTGCCAGCAAGACTGTGCAAATGTAAAACCCATGGTAAAGAAATACCCTACGAAATTTTCGGCCGTTGCGGCCATATTAGCCAGGAAATGGATAGTATCCATGTAATCAAAGAACCGCTGCCAGGGATGTATTCGGATACTTTTGTTCTGGATATTAATGGTCCAGCACAGCCAGTCCAGGTGATTATCGTGCAATGCAATACTTGCTTCAAGCAAACTTTTCACCTTTATTCTGATGTTGCTTCTCGCTGGCGTAGTTTTGGCCCCCAGGGCTGGCGTAAAAAAGTGGCCTTTAAGTGGGACTACAATATGCCGGCCGATAAAATCACCCTCCAAAACGTCAGGGTAATCCAGTATAATGGATTTAACCGCAAGGCCTGTATTTCTACTGTTCTTAACCACGACCAAACCAGTTTTATCTTTCCCAGATACAGAGACTTGTCCGATTCCCCCTGGGTATCGCTCTGGAGCGCCTATTTCTCGTCTAGCCGAGGTGATTTTATTGAAACCCTTGATTGGCTTGTTGATAATGCTTGCAAAGATTCGAATTGGTACAGGCAACGCATCGCTACTCGGGAGGCTTTTCTGCATCAGGTAATAGAGGAAGCTACCAGAAGAATAGCAGAATTGAAAGGCCAAATCAGAAGTCCCAGAATTAAAGCGATTGGGGATATGCTACTAGCAGCAACTAGGCTTCAGAACCCATTGGCTTCAGCCGATGATTTTCGAGATAAGTATTTCACTCCCCAGACCTGATCTTTCTTCCAGCCGTTGCCCCAAAGGCAGCGGCTTTTATTATCTTTAAATTTTACCTTTTACGCGCTACCGCCGGTCTCTGCGCCCGCGGTAGAGTTTATTTGAGGTATAATGGTTCTACTTATGCATCCTAATGCCAACCCCGTTATCCCCAACCCCCAAAGTTTCCAGGCTCTGCTGGAAAAATTTAAGCAAGCGGGTCCAAATTCAATCCATGTCTTAACCGACTTTGACCGGACTTTAACCAAAGCTTTTGTGGGTGGCCAAGAAGTAGTATCCACAATTTCAATCTTAAGGAACGAAAACTTTTTATCGTCTGATTACTCAAAAAAGGCCCATCAGATGTTTGACTATTATCACGCCATTGAAATTGACAACCAGATCCCTTTGGCGGAAAAAAAATTGGCCATGCAAGAATGGTGGACCCGACACTTCCAATTGTTGGAAGCTTCTGGTCTGACCAAAACTGACGTTGAAAAGGCGGTGACCTCCTCGCACTTTCAATCTCGTGATGGAGTGGAAGAATTTTTTCAGATTTTGAACGCTTATCACGTTCCGCTAATCATTATGTCCTCCAGCGGCTTGGGCGGAGAAGCGATTGAATTGTTTTTAAAACATAAGAAAATCAATTTGCCGAATATTTCTATAATATCCAACAATTTTATCTGGGACGAAAATGGCAAAATGATTGGCGTAAAAAAACCCATCATAACCTCCCTAAACAAAGATGAAACAGTTTTGTCGGGTTTCCCAGTCTACCAACAAGTCAAAGATCGTAAAAATGTAATTTTGCTAGGTGACAACCCCCACGACGTGGAAATGGTTACGGGTTTTGAATATGACAACTTGATTAAAATCGGATTTTTGAATGAAAAAGTGGATGAAAACCTGGATTCGTTTAAAAAACGTTTTGATGTGATTATTTTAAATGATGGGGATTTAAGCTATACTATTAAAACCTTAAAAGAAATCTTAACCAAATAAAAATATGCCCAAGAAAACCAAAAAACCAAACCAGAAACCTAAGCCAGCAAATAAACCCTGCCGCTCAATTGGCTCACACAGTTTTTTACATTCATTAGCTGTGGTGGTTTACATTATCCTGGTGGCTTGCCTTATGCAGCATGCCGAGAAGTGGTTTGGCAGCATGGATAATGTCCTTGGGCCAATTGCCTTTTTGATGCTTTTCACCGTTTCTGCGGCCATTGTGGGCTTGCTGATATTTGGCCGACCAGTATTTTTATTCTTGAACAATCAGAAAAAAGAAGCTTTAAGTTTCATGTTCCACACTATAGGTTTTTTGCTGGTGGAAGCAATTATCATTTTCGTAATATTATTAGGAATTAATAGTCTTTAAATTAAATAAAAAAATATGGAGGGACTAAAAAATTCAAATATCCTGGATAATTATTTATTTAAAGCCCTGGATATTGAAGACCACATGAGCTCAGCGGTTTATGGGGTGTATTTGCTACAAAGTACCTGGCCGGCTAATTTACAACCGGAAATTTTTAAAAAAATAGTCGGCTTAGTGGAATACCTAATCCAAGACACGGAAAAACATAAAGTTCTTATCAAAAAATTAATTACCAAATTACATGACCAGCAACACCCCCAAAACTAAAACTCAAATCATCCAAGAATTTCAGGAAATGAGAGGTTTGGAGGAATCAACCTGTGGTTTTTACAAAACCATTGCCCTCAGTCCAGAAATTCAAGATGAGGAAGTCAAGGAAATATTTAAAATCATCAAGGATGATGAGCATAAGCATGCTCAAATTATTGACGAAATCCTAAGGATTGTTAAAAATAATTTATAAAAAATGAGCGGAGAACCTTTGGTCCTTGCAACCTTGAGTGGAGGTTGTTTTTGGTGTACTGAGGCAATTATAATTTTTGTGATTTTACTGGCAGTAAATATTTGTTAAATGTCAAAGAACTTTATTAGGCTAGTAAGTCTGAATAAAACAAAAAGGATAATTTCCCAACCACACTCCAAAAGATTGCGGTCTGGTTTTGTAGTCTTAAAACCAAAGTCTTCAGTCGGCCAGCATTCCACGGGTAAAAAAGAAGAAATTCTAATCATGATTAAAGGCTCAGCTTTGATTTCAGCAGGTAGACAAGTAAAACGAGTGAAGCAGGACCACGCGGTTTTTATACCAAAGAATACCTTGCATAATGTTACAAATGCTGGAAAAGCATCGTTACGCTATGCTTACATAACCGCTTAAAAATAAGTTACATAAAAGAAAACCCCCGCTACTGAAAAGTAGGGGGGTATTTGAATCTGCGAAGTTCTACCTATGGTAGGGGCGGACACCCGGTCGATTAAATCTTAAATTTGGAGTGATCCGCCACTGCCATCAGGTTTCCCTCCGCACCACGCCTGTCGCCGGTGTCCAGAACCGCCTTTCTGAAGCCGGAGTGAACGGCCGGGGTCATCTGCGACGGACCGGGGTCGCTGTAGATGTAATCAATATTCACCAGGGTGGACCTCGAGATAGGCAGGTTGGGCTTGATGATGAGGCAAGCTACCTCCGGAGCCCAGGCCATGCCATCGGCGTCGAAATAAATATAGTTGGAGGTTGACAACAGCGACCATGCCGGACTGGATCTTGCCGACATCGCCGTCACATACATTTCGGTCTGCTTGGCCAGGTTGTTGTCCTGGTAGGTTCCCCTGCCGTCGTTGATTGAACACTTAAAAGGCGGCATCATGGGGACGTTCTCGGCAATCGCCATGAACGGGACCATCAGGTCCGGCGGCGATTCCGAAGATGATGTCATCAGGTAGGCGGATGACGACTCGGTGTTTGTTATTGTCAACCCGGCCAGCGCTTGGCTTGCCAACAACAACATTACCGAGAGCGTCAGGAGAACAATGAATTTCTTCACTCTACCTCCTTGTTTGTGGTGAAAGGAACGCCTTGCTTTTACTACGACAAAGACAAGGTTTTTTATTTTTCGATTTAAAAACTACTGTAACAACTATGATTTAGGACTTTATCACATCCGACAAATCTTGTCAACCCCAAGCTGGCGCTTTCCGGCTTAAGCCTATAAAATAACAAATGCTCAATTAACTAACAAATATTATGAAAAAATCCTACGAAAACCTGCTCAAAGCCATTGCCGGCGAATCAATGGCCCGCAACAAATACACTTTTTACGCCAAAGCCGCCAGGAAAGAAGGCTATGAATGGATTGCCAGGATTTTTGAAGAAACTGCGGACAATGAGCGTGCCCACGCTGAGGAAGAATACGAAAAAATTCCCGAGACTACGAGTATGACCAATACCTACGACATTCATCCCCTGGCCTCGACCTTGGAAAATTTGCGCAATGCTCAGGCTGGCGAAGAATATGAATTCGGCACCATGTACCCGGATTTTGAAAAAATTGCCAAAGAAGAAGGTGAAACCAAAATAGCTATCCTTTTTAAGGAAATTGCCGAGGTTGAAGAAAAGCATGCTGAACGCTACAAAATCGTGGGCGATAAATTAGAGAATGGCACACTATACAAAAGTGATGAAGAAATCGAATGGAAATGTTTGAACTGCGGTTACGTGCATAAAGGCAAATTCCCGCCGGAAAAATGCCCAGTCTGCCAAAAACCTAAAAGTTGGTATATGGGGCTTGGGGTAACGCGCTAGTTTTGACAAATTACCAATAAATAACTAATCTGGTTTTATGGCCAAAGTATTATTAAGCGATTTTCCAGATGACCCAATTCTTGATCATAATGGCATGATCGGCAAATTTTTGATCGCCGCCTTGGATTTGGAAGATCGGATGAGTAATAAAGTTCTAAACGCTTATTTAAACCGCGATAGCTGGCCGGCAAATTTGACTGATGAGGCTTTTAACAAAATCATTAAAATACTTGAGCCAGTGATTGAAGATACGGAAAGGCACAGTATTATTTTTAATTTCATTAAAAGAAAATTGCATGAATCCTCCTAGCCTAAAAAATAAAGAGCAACTGCTCAAGGAATTTGCAGAGTTAAAGGCTTTGGAGGCCAATGCCGGAAAATATTATTTGCAAATCGCCACTAATCCTGAAGTGACCAACCAAACCGTCAAAAATGCGCTTTCCAGAATTTCAGCCGAGGAAGAAATGCATGCTCAAGCTATGCAGGAAATAATTGATATTATTTCGACAGAATTATAATTTAAACTAATCTACCCTTATCCTAATTTTATTATATATAGGGCTTAATTTGGTTATAACCTAACTTTTGATACACTTACCTTTATGAGAATCGGCATTATCAGTAGTATGCATTTCAGCGAAAAAATGCTAGAAATAAAGGCTGAATTGGAAAAACTTGGCCATCAAGTTTTTTGTTCAATTTTTGTTAATGCCTTCATTGGCAAATCTGATGAAGAAAAAGAAAAAATCAAACTCGAACAAAAATTTAATCAAGATGCCATTCGGGAGTTTTGGCGTAACATGCAAGGGGCTGAAGCAGTATTAGTTTTGAATTTGGACCGAAATGGCGTGAAGAATTACATTGGCGGCAATACTTTCTTGGAAATGGGTTTTGCCCATATTTTAAACCAAAAAATCTTCCTTTATAATCCCATTCCAGAAATCCCATTTTACAAATCTGAAATTCAAGCCATGAAACCGACAATCATAAACCGTGATTTGAGCCTAATTAAATAACATGCGCTCTGTCCTTCGTTCCAAAATCCACAAAGCCCGTGTTACTGATGCAAATTTAAATTACATCGGCAGTATTACTATTGATGAGGCTTTAATGAAAAAAGTTGGGTTTTGGCCGGGCGAAAAAGTCATGGTGGTCAGTAATACTTCTGGCGCCAGACTGGAAACCTACGTGATTGTGGGCGAAAAAAATTCAGGCATAATCTGCATGAACGGCGCTTCGGCCCATCTGATTAAAAAAGGTGAGGAAATTATTATCATGGGTTTTGAAATTACAGATAAGCCAATCAAGCCGAAAAATATCTTGGTGGACAAAAATAATAAATTTCTAAAATTTTTATAATTAGTTTCAGAAATATATGGAAAACCAAACCCCCATTCCAAAATATCGCCCCTTAAATCCCTTGCCTGGCCAGGAAACAACTAAAGCCTCATCCAATCAACCCAAGAAAAAACACCATGGCTTTAGAAATTTCTTGATTGTTTTAATTGTTATTGTGGCGGTTTTAGCCATTGGCGCCACGGCCACTGGTTTATATGAAGTTCCAGTCTTGTCTTCAATAGTCGGCGCTAAACCGAAAAATTTGGGCATAAAAACCAGTCCCGAAGCCTTAGCCAGCCTAAAAACCAAGATTCCCTTGACCATTTCCGGTCCAGCTGTTGATTATTCTGGCAGTAGTGACAAAATTTTTTCCGGCCAAATGCCAGTTGATACTAACCGGACTTCGGAAGAAATCACTTCCTGGATCAACCGTTTCCAAGGCCCTAATCCCCCAGTCAAGGATGTCCAAGTCAAGTTCATTGAAGGCGGCATGGAAATTTCCGGCATGATTGCGCAATACATAAAAGCCCCGATTTATATTAAAGTCGGGGTTACCCAAAATTCCTCAAATAGCGTTACTTTAAATATCCAAAAAGCCAAAATTGGTTTATTTAATGTACCCGAGAAATATTTAAAACAGGCCCAGGATTCTTTCCAGGACAAAATTAATGAGCGCCTAGGCGATATTCCGGGTTACGCCATTGAAAGACTGGAATACCATGATGGTTATTCGTATTTCAAAGGCACATATCCGAAAAACGTTGCCCCGAATTCTAAAGGCTGGAGCGCGCTTTTGGATTGAGAATATATAAAAACAACTTGATTCAACTTATTTTCTCAAGAAGTTTTAATTTCCATTAAACCACATGCATATTAGTTACATGCAGTCAGTCACGGCTTGGTCAAACCTAACTTTTGTTATCGTTGGGTTGGTTATAATCTTTTTAAATCGGCAATATAAAAAAACCTTAACCTGTTGGCTAGGACCAATCATTATTCTAATTGGGCTTAGTTCCTTTTACCACCACTCAACCTACACCGAATTTACTAAAATGCTTGACCTAGGCACAATTTTTCTTTTTTCGAGCTTACTGATAATCCTGGGTCTACGCCGTTACCGTCCACAAATAAAAATCTCAACCCTTGCCTGGCTTTATACGGTAATTAATTTAGCTAGCTGGGCACTTATGTATATTATCCATAATGCAATTGGGTTGAATATCGGCATATCTATCTTAGGCATCCATGTGGTCTTTGCCTTAGCTTATGAAACCTTAATCTGGTTAAAAGCCAAGGCCCCCTATCGGCTTAGTTGGCTTTTAGCGGCTTTATTGATTGCCTCAATTGCCGCTAATTTCTGGATGATGGACTTTACCAAATCTTGGGGCAATAACCACGCTTTCCAATGGCCGAACGCCCATGCCTTGTGGCATTTCTTGACAGCTTTTAGCTTGGGATTTGTGTACCTTTATTACAAACAATTCAATAATATTGACGGCCAAAGATTGTCCAAAGCATAAAAACTCCCTATTAGAAAAACCGCCCCATAAAATGAAGCGGTTCTGCAAGCTTAACGCTTGGTCAATCCGCACAAATAACCTGACTGATTGATATTCCGACCTCGGCAAGCTCCTGCCGCAAATTATTTTCAATGAACTTCGAAAAGAGGTTCTTGGTGTTTTGGTTAATCGGATCTTCGAACAAAAACTGATTTTTAATCTCCGTACTCTTTTCTTCCAATAACTTATCCAGTTTGCCAATAGCGTATTTCCTGAGCCAATCACAAGGCGCGATCGCGGCACGGTCAAAATTGCATGCCCTGATAAAAGTCAACAGCCTATCAAGGCTTCGGCACTGAACTTTTAGATGGACCGTGTAATTACTCCGCTTAATCATCACCTCCTGGACTTCGCCCCAGCGCATAAGCATCAGCGGGTATAAATCTTTTCGCCATACATGCCCACGATTCATAAACACGCTAGCTATTGTCGTGCTAGACTCGAGCATAACTGATCTCGCGTCAACTTCCACCATTTTTCGTAATGAAATGAGGCCTGCAATGGAAAAAGTTAAAATTCCGATCATCATCAGTACCACAGCGGGAGTAAAGCCATTTGAGCTGGCAACAGCCAATAGTCCGCCCAACCCCAACAAGAAAAAGAACCAGCTAATGAAAAAAAATATTCTCCGAGTCTCAGACGCATCCATTTCTTACCTGCTCCTTCTCCCTTTCAAAAAAGGGCGTTTAACATTATCAAAGATCTGGTTAATAACAAAACCTATATCATTTGCCTGATTTTGTCAACCCATATTTGAGTAAAAAAATTACTGGTAAAATCCTTGAAAAATTAGTATAATATAGAACAATCGTTAGTATTGAACTAACTTTAATTTATGCAAAAAATTCGTAAAGCAGTCATCCCCGCAGCCGGCTTAGGTACGCGGTTCTTGCCAGCCACCAAATCCATGCCTAAGGAGATGTTGCCTATTGTGGACAAGCCAATTATCCAATACGTGGTTGAAGAAGCTGTGGCCTCTGGCATTCAAGATATTATTATTGTAACCAGCGCCAACAAGCGATCCTTGGAAGACCATTTTGATTACCCTTATGAATTGGAAAAAAAGCTGGAAGACTCGGGTAAATTTGAACAACTCGAGGAAGTCCGTCGGATTGCCAGCATGGCAAATTACATTTATATACGGCAACGCGGACCCTACGGCAACGCTTCCCCGGTTTTAAGCGCCAAGCACATTATCAATGACGAGCCCTTTGCCGTGCTTTGGGGCGATGAATTCATCCACTCAAATCCCCCGCGCTTGAAACAAATGATGGAAGTCTACGAAAAATACGGCAAGTCAGTAATCAGCGCGGTCAGAATTCCTAACAAAGAAGATGTTTCTAAATATGGCATAGCGGATATTGAGCAGGTTGAAGATAAGGTTTTTCGAATAAAGAGAATCATTGAAAAACCCAAGCCCGAAGAGGCGCCTTCCAACTTGGCTGCCCATGGCGCCTATATTTTTACCCCGGATATTTTCCCGCATTTACAAGCCCTGAAACCGGGCAAAGGCGGCGAAGTATGGTTGGTCGATGCCATTAATGCTTTAATGAAAGTAGATGAAGTTTACGCGAAAGAAATTGAGGGCGGCGAATACTATGACACTGGCAATAAGTTTGATTATTTGCGGGCGAATATCGAATTTGCTTTACAGCGCGAGGATCTAAAGGAAAAACTTCTTGAATACCTAAAAAGCAAAGTTAAATAAAACCATTTATGGATTTTAAGAAAAAAATGATCATCATGGGCGCAATATTGGTTCTTAGTATTGGCGGCATTATCGCTTACCAGGCCTTGACTTCAAAAAAAACTGGACCGACCGGTGACTGTGATATTAAGGCTTTGCCAAAAAGCGCCAAGCTTACTTGGTGGGGCGATCTGCCAGAAACAATTGCCCAAAATTTAATCAACGCCTATACCGCCAGCCGACCTTATATAACCATTGCTTATACTAAATTAGACCCAAAGACCAGCGAACAAACATTAATCGAGGCTTGGGCCAGGGATACTGGACCAGACATTTATTCGGTTAAAAGCGAAGCCTTAAAACATTTTTCCAGCGGCGGGCTGATCAGCCCAATGCCCGCAAAAACCGTTTACTACACGGTTACTAAGAAAAAAACTTTAGGCATTAAAGAGGAAACTACAATTTGTAAAACCGAAAAAGCTGCTCCCACCCCAGAAACCTTAAAAAGCGTTTTTGTCAGCGGTGCATATAATGATATGTACCAGAGCGGCAAAATCTTAGGCTTCCCATTGCAATTTGATTCAGTAGCTATGTTTTATAACCAGCAACTTTTGGATGAAGCCGGAATCTTAACCCCGCCAAAAACTTGGAGCGAATTTGTCAATATTGTCCCAAAACTGACCCTGGTTGATGACCAAGGAAAAATAATTCGGGCAGGCGCGGCTTTAGGCAGTGGCATAAACGTACCCAGGAACCCGGAAATAGTCACGGCTATTTTAAAGCAATACAAGATTAGTCTGGCTGACCAAACCAGCAACACAACCTCTTTCCAAAACGCTAAAGATATTAATTTGGTTTTAAACCTGGCCTCAAGTTTTGGCAACCCAACCAAGACCACGTACACCTGGAATGAAACTTTCCCCAGCGCTATGGACGCCTTAGCCCAAGGCAAGGTGGCTATTGCCTTTGGCACAGCCGCAGACTTTACGGAGTTGAAAAACCAGACTACTGGCGCGGATATCCGGGTGGCCGGCTTCCCCCAAGATATTTCAACTAATACGGTATATATTGCCGATTATTGGCTGCAAACCGTGGCGCCCAGAGCCAAAGATGCCAATGCCGCCTGGGATTTCCTAAGGTTTGCCGCGGATACTAATCAAGCCCAAACAGTAAGCAAAACAGCTGGTACTACGCCGGCCATCCGCTCTTTGGTCGAATCAGCCAGCAATATTGCTGAAGGGGAAACCGCCAGCCAAGTTCAAGTTTTTGCTAAGCAGGCCGCGACAGCCATGACGTGGTTTCCAGGATTGAATCCGGAAAAAGGCCGGGAGGCTTTGAATAACTTAATTGACGACCTGACTGGCCAAAAAGTAACTGCGAGCGAAGCTATTGATCGAGCTTCTAAAGTTTTTCAGTTATCCTTAACAACCCCGTAAGAAATGAAAAAATATTTTCTAATAATCCTGCCTTTGCTTTTTGTCTTATTAAGCGTCAAGCCAGTTCAGGCCGCAAATTTACCGACCATCATTCCAGAATGCGATCAGACTATGTATATAATTCAACAAAAAACTCAGGCGGATTTTATTGGGCCAGCGGGATTAATAACTATCCCTGCGGAACAATATGGCACTGCCACTTATCCTGTAGACCTATGGGAAATTACAAACTACACCACCAACAAAAATTGCGACTTGGATGATTTTCTGGGATTATTTGTAAATTTGTTCAGTTGGGGGCTTTACATCCTTTCGGCTTTAGCCGTCTTCTTTTTCTTCCTTGGCGGCGGGACTTTACTGCTTTCCGGCGGCAGTGAAGAAAGAATTCGGACAGGCAAAATGATCTTGACTAATACTGTGATCGGGCTTTTTGTGGCCTTGGGCAGCTGGTTAATCGTCAACGTCGCGGTTATTGCTTTGACTGGCAACCAAAAAAATGGCGTGGGCTACATCATTGAAAATCAACCCTGGTTCAAGATTAACACCACCTCAAATTATAAGGGGTGTGGCACTCCGCCAGAATACCCATGTAAAAATGGCAATAGTGGGGCGGTTGTTATCGCCCAAACCTACCTTTATGAAGCTGGCTGCTATAACGCTTCAAAGCCCAAAAACCAAGTAGTTGACGGCATTTTTGGCCCAGAAACCCTGCAAGCCCTGCACCTTTTGCAAACGGTAAATAGCAAACCAAGCAGTAATACTTTAGATGGAGTGGATTCCGCTAACTACCCCGTGGCTTGCATTGTTAAATAATTCTAGTTTGATTAAGCTTACTCATATGAAAAAAACTTTTGGGAGAATTCTGCTTATCCTCGGTTCCATATTGTTCCCCTTTTCAGCCTTTGCAGTCGAACTTACAAACCCCTTGGGTATTGATGATCCAAAGCTCTTTATAGCGCGAATCCTCCGCTACGCTTTAGGCTTTTTAGGTATCATGGCTTTGATCATGATTCTTTATGGCGGATTTTTAATGCTTACCTCTGGCGGCAATGCTGACATGATAAAAAAAGCCAAATCAACCATAATCTGGGCAGCTCTGGGTATCGTGATTATTATTAGCAGCTGGCAAATCCTCTCATTTATCCTTAATACCATCAATCAAGTCTCAAAATAGTTTTACAAGAGGCCAAAACTATGGTATATTCATGGTGAATAAAAATTTTTGATTTTTGGAAAGGGGGTGGAAATTTATGAAAATAACAAAGAAACACGTAATTGCAACTGTTACTACGTTGGGAGTTATGGCGTTGCCAATAGCTGCGTTAGCCGTATCTTTTGATACAACTTTTGCTGGATCATTAGGCTTCACCTCAACGGATTTGAAGCAAACCATATTAAATGTCGTTAGCTTCGTCTTGGGCCTCTTGGGCTTGATCGCTGTTGTCATGATTCTTTACGGTGGCTTTATCTGGCTCACTGCGGGCGGCAACGAAGACAAGGTTGGCTCAGCCAAGAAAATTATTTCTTCTGCCATTATTGGCTTAATCATTGTTCTACTCGCCTGGGCAATCGTCAACTTCGTCATCAAGAGCACTGTCCAAGTCACAAGTTAAATAATTATAAATTACAAAACCACTGTCCCGCCCTGTTTAAGGCGGGATTTTGGTTTACCCCTTTAGAGAAAGCCACCGAATTCTGTCAATGGTGAAAAGTCGTCATCTAAATAATCAATAAGAGAACAAAACTCTCCAACGTAGTTTACTGATTGGAAATAATGTTAGAATATATGGACATGAATAACCATCGCAACAAAATTTTGCTTATTCTAATTAGCCTTTTGGTCTTCGCTTGGGTTGTGGCCTTGGCAAATGCCAAGCTGAAAAGCGGCGGTTATAATGCCCTGGATTTGGGCATTTATACGCAGGTAGCCTGGAATTCCTCGCATGGGAATGTGTTCGGTTTCAGCATCCATCCTCATTCTTATCTCGGCGATCATTTGGAATTCTTATACCTGATAGTTGTCCCATTTTTCTATGTATTTCCAAGCCCTTTAACCTTAATTATCCTGCAGGCTTTGGCTATTTGCCTCGGGGGGATAATTTTATATCATTTTGCTAAAAAGTTCCTAAATCAAAATTTTTCTGTATTTTGGGCAATAATTTTTTTAATCAACCCCTTCACGCTCAATGCCCTGACTTTTGAATTCCATGCCTTGCTTTTTGCAGTACCGCTTATTTTTTTAATGGCCCTTGCTTATGTTAACAAAAATTTTAAACTTTATTGCTTATGGATGCTTTTAATCCTTTTGGTCCGAGAGGATTTAAGCTTGATTGTTGCTGGTTTTGCTTTATTGGCGCTTTTAGAAAAACGTCCTTTTAAGTGGTGGCTAACTCCTGGGCTTATTAGTATTGCTTGGTTTTTGGGAGCAACTTATATTACCGGACAAATTAATGGCGAAGGTTATAAATTTATAAATTATTTCAATCCGGCTGGAACTGGCCCCGAAATAAAAAAGTCCATACTATCCGATTTGCTAAAAATTTTCCGACCGCAAAACTTGATTGTTTTATTAAGCCTGATTTTGCCGGTCTTAGCTTTCCCGCTTTTAAAATGGCGCTGGCTGGCTTTAATGATTTTGCCATTCTTAGGCATAAGCATCGCCAGCTACGGCGCAGGTGATGTTATTCTAGAAACGCACTATGTGATTTTCTTCTTGCCCGGAATATTTTTGGCGGCCATTTTGGGCTGGCAAAAATTTTGGACTAAACCGCCAAAATTTATCTTAAATTTAGAAAATCACGCCCAGCCTTTAGTCGTTATCATTCTTGCGGCTATCAGTGTTTACAGTTTATTAACTTTTGGCCCGACTTTAGGAGCCATAAAAACTTGGAAAAAAATGCCCTTGACGGAAAATGCTAAAGCCGTTTTTGTAAATAATTTTGCTAAAAATACGCCTAAATCAGAATCAGTGATTGCTGGCTATAACACTTTGGTGCCTTTTGCTGATCGACCGCAAGTTTATGCTTTTCATTACGCTTTTTTGGGTAAAAGGCAATATAGCACCAAAGCTTACCCCTTACCCACAAATTTAGATGTGTTAGCTTTTGATTCTGCTGAAATCATAACCCTGCAATTGCAATATGCTGAACGCGAGGATAGGAAAGAAGAATACCAGGGGGGCTATCAAAGAATCCAAAATATAATAAAAGCCAACAGATTAAAATTATCTAGCGTCGAGGACACACAGCTTATTTTCAGTAAAACTGGGAATTTAGGCTTCCAATTACTAAGTATTGAAAAAACTCAAGTAAAACCCGGAAATAATCCAATCAATATTTCAGTGCCAGGCCAAATCAAATTTACTAATAATAAGTATGTTGAAGTTGCTATTACTGCCAGGATTAATAAATTGACTGATAAAAACTATCAAGTCGAACTAGCTTGGCTTGATAGTCAAAACAAAATTTTAGAAACAAGGTACTTGCCTTTGGGCTATGGTCTTAATCCGACTTCGAACTGGAAGACCGATGAATTAGTCACTACCAACTTTAGGCTCATCCCTCCTGAAAATGCCTTGCACGCAAAAATCCGGGCAATAATTCCTAAAGGCTCACTCGTGCTTAATGGCTGGCGATCGGCAGAAGTGGTGATGGATAAAAACCTAAAAAACCAAAGCGAAGAATTGGTTTTTATTTTAACGTCAGAAAATTAATTATACTTTGTCTTAAAAATCAGCACTTCCGCGTTTTGGTAAACCGCTTCTTGTAAAATGCCTTTTTGTTTTAAATAAATAATTACCTCATCATCAGCCTTGCGCAAGAGCAGATAATTAATCCGACCTTCTTTTAAAAAGCCTGGGTAATCAAAATTTTCCTTCTGGCCAAAAAAATCATTTACCAATTTTGCTTTGGTTTTGCTGGCCGCCGTCAAGTCGCCGTGGCCATAGTAAACCGTTCGGCCAGCCCAGCCTGGCAAGCGGTTGCTGTCAAACGGCCTGGCCAAAATCACCGCATCTAGTGAGGAATTTTTTTTAAACCACTCATATCCGGCAATGATATTTTTGGAAATTGTTACGGGTTCTTTGTATGCCCAACTAAACACTAAATCTTTTCCAAGATGATAAATGCTGGTCATCAAAGTTAGCATTAAGCCCAACGTCAGGCCCAGACTGACCAAAGACATCCTGATATTTGGGTTGGTAATTCTTGTTTTGAAATAATTAATAACCCTAACTAAGCCAAATGCCGCAAAAACCCCAAGGGGAATCAGCCAGCCTTCCTGCATCCGACGTTGATACGGAAAATAAGGCAAGTACAACAAAATCGGCACAATCACGGCCCAGGCTAAAATAATTTGAGCCCGATTGGTTTTAATTTTAATCACTTTCGACAGGCCAAAAATTGCAAAAATAATTGGCAATAGATAAGCGGGCAAATACCACCAAACAGCCGGTGAAGGCGTATTGTTTTGCTTAAGCCAGCCCTGCAAGGCTGGCTGGCTTTGGAAGATTAACCGGGTAATGCCCATGGCTAAAATTCCTGGCCAAAGCCCGAAAAAAGCGCTTTTTATAAAGAACTTTTGCTTCAACAAGGACTTATCCACAGCCCATTTAATTGCCAACCAAACCGCTAAAATCCCGAAAAATAAAAATACGTCATACGGGTGGATTATGGCTAAAAGCAAAACCAGGCCGGCCACCAACCAGGCATAATTCAAATCATGTTTTTCCAAGCTTTTTTCAAAAAAAAGCAGGGCGGCTAAAAGCAGGCAAAGAGCCATCAAAAACAGGGGGTTGAAGTAAAGCATCAAAAAGGGCGAAGACTCCGGTACCCACATATCCACTGGGAAGGCGATGTGGTCAATTGCCCAGCCTAAATTCTTAATTGGAATAAAAACGCCAAAACCGGTTATAAACATTAAAACTCCAACGGAGAACATTCTAACACGGGGGCTGTTAATAACTCCGGCGATAAATTTGTAAATTAAATAAATGAACAGGGCCCCAAAACCAATTCTGGCCAGCTGAAAAATCAAAACTGTGGGGAAGTTAAACAGGTTTGCCAATTGGCCCAGTAAAAACCATTGGGGCGTAAATACAGTTGGAGTTTGCGCTTCAGAACTGTACAAATTTCGGCTCACTAGCTGATTTTGCCGGCCTTGTTCTATAAATGAATAATAAACCGAGACATCGCCGGGCGTTAAATGGTGGATACCTGTGTAAACTCGATCCTGGGGGGTTTTAATCGAGTTTACAAAGTACGGCAAGCTGGTGATCACCATTATGGCTGTGCATATACAAAACAAAAATAATTTTTCTTTCGGTTCGAGTTTCATAGCAATTTACCAGTCAGCAAGCGCCAGCGCAAACTAATTAAGGAAAGGACGTAATTCACGGCCGTGTTAAAGACCTTGACTTTACTTTTCCTGAAAATCGGTCGGGTTTCCACCCAAGCAACCGGAACTTCAAAAACTTTGTATTTTAAGTGTTCGGCGAAGGATAATAACTCGGTATCAAAAAACCAATTATTGTCTTTAATCAAAGGCAACAACTTTAAGGCCACATCTTTTTTTATAGCCTTAAAACCGCACTGCGCATCCGTAGCTTTCAAATTAATTATTAGTTTAGTCAAGAGATTGTACCCGACAGAAGTAATACTTCTGCCAATCGACCTTTCAACTTTTGCATTTTTTGCATAGCGCGAGCCAATGGCAATGTCAGCCTGCTTTTCTGCAATAGCTTCGATTATTAACTTGACCGCCTCCAAAGCGACGGCCAAATCCACATCCATATATAAAGCAATCTCAAAATCTAAATTCTGCCAAGCTTGCCTTAAGGCATTGCCCCGGCCTTTGATGGGCAAATGATAATAATCTAAATTGGCATATTTCTTTTGCAGGTTTGAGACGACTGTCGACGTCTCGTCAGTTGAACCATTGTCTACGACGACAACCCGCCAGGCATAAGCTGATAGGCTTGCCTCGGCGTATTTTTCTAAATTCTCAACTGACCAAGGCAGAATCTTGGCTTCATTATATGAAGGTAATAATAGAGCGACTTTTTTCATGTAACCTCTTTCTTTTTGGCCATTTGACTGTACCAAATGATAGTTAAAATGAAAATAAGTACATTGGCAAGGGCTATGAAAAAGGATCCGCCCCAAAAGTCTGCCAGTCTTTGGGAGCTTGCTTCTTTCAAAACAATAAAAACTACAATTAAATTCCAAGTAAAAGTTATAGTTAATAATCCAAAGAGCCATTTAGCCTTTTTAAGTAAGGGCAGGATTGGGAGCAAAAGCGCAAAAATCGGAAACAGGTACCTTTCGTGCATTTCGGTCGGCAGCATAAAAAAAGCAAAGGCCAGAAATGCTGCGCTCAACCACAAGCCTGACTCAGTTTTTATCTTACTTCTGAACCAGAGGGCAAAACCGACAGCGACAAAAAACAACAACGCACCAACCAAGATTAACTGTACGCCTAGAATTTTTTGGGTATCCGCTTGGGTAGTCCAGTAGCCCCCGGAAAAAAGCCACCAAAAATTATACGCATTGGCTGACAGTATTTTATATGCGCCGGGTGAAGTGAAGATGACAGAAAAAACCTGGGCGGTCTTGCCAGCAAGAAAAAATGGCAAGCCCAATAAAGCAGTCGTTCCCAGGCCAACAACAAATGCCTGATACAATCTCTTCAATGGTGCGTTTTTAACGATTTCGTAAAATAGTAAGGGGAAAAGTATTAAGCTTTGCATTTTTATAAAAAAGGCCAAAATAAAAATTGCTGTCGCCCACAAATACTTTTTTCGGGTCATAAGGTACACGCAAAGCACCATAAAAAAAGTATTAATACTATCGACCTGGCCCCAACCCGCGGACTCAAAAACAATTGCCGGATGAAAAGCGTACAAGCCCGCAACTATCAAGCCCCATTTATCGCCAAAACGTTTTCTGGCCAGCCAGGCCAGAAAAATCACGGTTAAGATGTCGAAAATCATGGCTGGCGACTTATAGACATAAGAAGCGGTTGACGTCAAAACCTTGCCAAAATCTTCAAATTGGCTATGAACCCATTCCAAAGACCACAAAACATACATATAAGGCGGCAAATAATTTGGCTTGGCTACATTAAAGAACATTGGGTGGTCTACGGAATGTTCATAAACATTCATCAATCCGTTCTTGTGGGCGCTATAACCCCATAACTCAAAAAGTACGGTATCGCCTCTTGACTCCAAAGAGTTTTGGGGGGCGATTATGATTCGCAAAAGTAAGGCAATTAGTACGAATGCAAATAAACTTGTTAAATATTTTTTTGCAGGTGTACTTTTGTTATTTTTCAAGGCATTGTCCATTAAAATAAACGGGTCAATTTTTTGAAATGTTCCAGTGGATTCCGAGTTTATCCAATTCTTTAATTGAAATGGTCTCAAGTAAGTTTTTACCCAATGGCTGACGGGTAGCGATATCAACATACAATACCCCCGGGTTGCTGGTTAAACATTCTTTTTGACGACAAAAGACATAGCGGCCTAACCTGACGGTTCTGTACCAGCCCGCCGGATTTACTTCAAAAATATGATCCTGAACCACTCGACTGGGATCCCACGGCTTGAATAACATGAAATAAATTTGCGGTTGATTCAAGTTATCATCCATAATCCTAACCTCTAGGGCGTCTGGGTATTTATCCTCCAAAATTTTTACAACCTTTTCAACTTCAGCCAAATACCCCGGGTTGACCCAGGCAAAAGTCTTGTTTAAAGAATATGCCGGTCGCCAAAAAATTAAGATTCCCGCTATGGCGCCAGCGAAAATTACACCGAAAGCCACAGGGCGTAAATCGATTTTGGGCAAATAACTGGCGCATAATTTATAAAAATTAAAAAATCCCCAGGCGCCGATAATTTGCATCGGGCCTAACAATAAAATTGATCTGGTTTGACTAGGGTTAAAATTGGTTAAAACCGAAGGTAGGATAGCAAAGAAAAACCAAAGTCCAGCCAGCCAACGAATTCTTTTTAATCCTGGGTTTTTATTGGTTGTGATGAAAAACATGGGAAATCCAAATATAACCAAAAACCAGTCTAGAGGACCGGCCGTTAGATGGCCTAGTAGCCATTCGATTGGATTGACAAATGAGCCAAAATTTAAAATTAAACTTAAAAACCATTTTGGTCGACTAAAAACCGATATTTCGCTAAAACGACCAGCATCCGTTAAGCTGTGCAATTGCCAGTTGATCAAAGGCACTAATAAAACTATACCTAATAAAATTGCCGCTATGACCCAAACACGAAATTTGACTATCTGCCTCCAGAATAAAACTAGCAGCAAAACCAGCATTGCGGGTAAAAATAATTTTGATACCGGGTAACCATATAAACCAAGAGCCCAACTAAAGGACGCCAACAAGAAAAGTACAGGCTTATTATCTACAGCCTTTAAAAAGGCGGCGAAGCCCACTAGAAACAGCGCGGCTGCCCAAATTGCTTCGTGCCCAAAACGACTGTAAGTCAAATGCCAAGGCGATACTGCTAAAGCAAAGCCGGCTAACAAGCCAATCTCTGGCTGGCCGCTTAATCTCTTGCCGACATAAATTACGCACAAAACGGCCAAAATACCGGCGATTGCGGAGGGCAAGCGAACGGCGGCTATGGTAGGACCCAATAGCTTAACAAAAGGAATGGCCGCATAAGCGGAAATGGCCGAGGCATTATCTCGATTTTTACTAAAAGCCTCCAGGGTTAAGGGCCAACTATGCCCATGCTGGTCATGGCCGGTTCTTAATAAGCTATAAGCTTCATATGCCCGATCTGCCTCATCCTGGTTCACGCCGTATGGGATATTTTTCAAATCAATAAGCCTTAATCCAGCAGCTAAAAGGAGTATTATGATAAAAATAATTTTTCGCTTCTTATTCATGAAATCTGGACGGCGGTTGATTTAGAAAATTTATTACTTCCTTTAATTCTGGTTTTTGCCAAAAGGTATTCTAACAAAGCTCTGAGGATGCTTAAGCCATACCTGACTCCAGCCATAAACCCGACCGTATGGGCGTCTTTAAAATATCGGGTGGGAATTGGGACTTCCCGGATGCGGAAACCAAAAACCTTAAATTGGATAATTATCTCCGTATCAAAAACAAAATTGTCGCTGTTCTTTTCAAAGGGTACGGTTTCCAAAACTTTCCGGCTATAGGCCCGGAAACCGGAATGATACTCACTCAAGCGCAAGCCCAAAACTAAATTTTCTACGGCCGTTAAGCTAACATTAGCCCATCTTTTCCACCAGGGCATGCCGCCCTTTTTTGCTCCACCGCGCCAAAGCATGCGCGAGCCAAAAACCACATCGGCTTCACCCCTTAAAATCGGTAAAACCATTTCTGGAAGCAATACTGGGTCATACTGGTGATCGGGATGAATCATAATAACTACGTCGGCGCCCCTTTTTAAGGCTTCAATATAACAGGTCTTTTGGTTACCGCCGTAACCGGTGTTTTTTTTATGAACTATAGGCTGAAGGCCTAAACGCCCTGCCTCTGCCACAGTACCATCTGGACTGGCATCATCGACTAAAATCACCTCATCTACCCAGTCTTGGGGGATATCTTTAATAGTCCGCTCTAATGTCCGCTCTGCTTCGTAAGCAGGCAAAACTGCAATAATCTTGTGCTTATTTCGTAATTCTAAAAGGCTCCACATATCTAAAGAATACACTAAGCTATGCTGGAAATAAACTCAAATTCATGGGTATGGATACGCAAGATTAGTTATTGGCAAGCTTGGATTGCGCTGGTTGCTGTTTCTCAATTAATAGTTTAGCGGATTAACTTTTTATTTCATATACAGATACGCCAGTTTTTATTGAATCAATAATATTTTTGCTTGTCGCGTTTAAACGCAAATCACTTTTAGTCTCTTCCGACATGTCGTCGAATTTTATCAATTGATAATTTTGGGTTATAAATCTTTCAAGACTTTGAAAGATGCCTGTCTTTTCACTTAAAAAATAATAACCCAGCGAGCTTGGTTCATATATATATATTATTAATTCTGGTTTTTCGGTTAATACCTCATTAAGGAATTCCTGGCTCATTGCATCAGCAAATTGCTGTTTTTCAAAAAATGGATAGGTATAAAGGTAGCGCGTAGCAGAGGTACATTTAAGGTAAAAATAAATTTCTGGCTCTGATCCAATAATAACCATTTTTTCATCTTTTTTTAACAATGGCTTTACTGATTCGGATAATTCTTTCGAGTAGGAAAAGAATTTTGTCTGGTAAGTTTGCTCGCTGACCTGGTTTTGCGGCCAGAAAAAATAATACCCGCGCTTAATGAATAAGTCTGTAGCCAAAATTATCACCACTAAAATGACAAAAAGAGCCCAGGCGCTTCTTTCGCCATGAATTTTCTTTAAATGTACGAGGGTAATTTTCATGCCAAACCCAAAAAAAATCGCTAAAACTGGTAGGGCGGTGATAAAATAATGGGCACGAAAATACAAACCCATTGAAAATGACAGGATGGATGCTATTAATAGTAGCGCCAAAACAATTTTATTCAAAAATTCTTTTCGATCTCTAAGTAAAACAATAAACCCAAATGCAGAAACCAATAAAAATAAAATTGATGACTTTATAATTATCAGGCTACAATAGAGAAAATTCCCTACACCCCCCGAGATAGTGTTTAATTTCAAATATTCTTTTGCGTATTGTACAGTCCATAACCAAAATTCTGGGAAAACACCTCTTTGCCAAATTATTATAATTAAAATGCTTAAGGGTAGTATCGCTCCGGCTATTAATATGCTATTTCGTTTAAGCCAGGTCAGCCAATTTTTGTTTTGCCAAGGTTGTTGCTTTATTAATAAATAAACCATAGTCCAAATTAAGAAGAAAATCGCGTGCTGTTTCATTAAAATTGCCAGACCAAAAGCCAGGCCACTTAAGAGACTAAGCCAATATTGCGCTTTCTTTTCGCTAAATTGCAGCAGTAAAATTCCGAGTAAAACGAAAAAAATTAAATAATGCTCGGTCTGGGCAACAAAGCCATGCACTGAATTGCTTAAAGACATAAACACAAAACCAAAGCCAGCCATAAAGCCAACCAGCCTACCAAAAAAACGCTTGGTAATAATAACTAGGAGGATTACGGATGCAATATTTATCAGCATCAGCCCAAAATGGATTGCGGCTGTGGTTTGACCAAAAACCAAAAACGTTAGGGAATACATCATTGCTGTGCCCGGCAATTTCAGGCTATAAGCAGATTCAAATGGGAGTTTACCCTGTAATAATTGCTGGCCGATATATGCATACTCTCCCTCGTCCCGCTCTAAAGGCACGTTTAATAATCTAATTCTAATTACTATGGAAAAGACGAGAGCAAAGATTAAAGCTCCCCATAAAATATATTTTTCTGTTTTATCTGAAAAATTAAGCATAATTTGCGGTTAACAACATCGTCACCCAAATAATTGAAAGTATAGCCGTATATTTAAGTATTTTTGGTTTTTTGAAGAAAAATACTAAAGGCAAAAGCCACAATAAATACCAGGTTTGCACATAAGTGGTGGCAAAAAATAAATAAGCCGCTAAAGTCAGAAAAACCGCTTCTGGAATCTCAAGTTTTTTCTGGTTGACTTTATATAGAAGATAAACCCAAAACCCGAAAAAAATTATCAAACCAATTGCTCTGGAAAAAATCTCGGGATTAAAATTTGGACCGGCTAAACCGTAAGAGCCATAATATAAAATTGATTGGGGGAAAAAAACCGGCGGGAAAAACAAACCATTTTGCAACCCCAAACCGCGAAAAGTGTTGATTCCCGCCCAAAAAGGAGCGATGGTAATAATTACGATCGCCAGACTGAAGAAAATATATTTCCAAATATCTTTACGGCTTTTTTGGTAATTAAACAAAATAGCCGGCAAGGCCAAAATGGGAATATATTTTATGGCAATTGATGCGCCTAAAGCCAAACTGGACTTAATGGGCTTTTTCAACCAATACAAAGCCAGGACCAAACCCAAAGCAATAAAGATGTCATTATGCGCATCGCCTACAGCCTCAACTAAGACAATCGGGCTCCAGGCAAACAAGGCAACTAAGGCTGGTTGGGTTTTTTTTGATAGAATTTTTACGCAAAAACACACCGCCATCAAGCACAAAATCTTTATTATTAACATTAAAACGTCCGGCTTTTGGGTGATATAACTTACTAACTTGCTAAAAATATTCCACAAGGGTCCAAAAGTGCTTGGCCAATTATGCCAGGCTGGATCAACTAATTTCAAGATCAAATCATTACCCAAATAACCCGGGGTTAAAACATAGGGATTGCCCAAAGCAGCAACTTTTATATTGGCTATATAGGCAAACAAATCGCCAGCCAAAACGCTGTAAGTAATTAAAAACGGCACGGACAAAATTATCGAAACTAAGATAATAGTCTTGGTCTTAATTTCAAAACCTTTTTTGGCTTGGTAAAAAAGCCAAAGAAAAAGCCCGGCTGCTAAAAGCCAACCAAACCATTTTAAAAATTCGTTTAAATTCGTGGGTAAGTCCCAAAATGGCCCGGTGAAATTGCCTGACAAGGCAATGGCGGTTGTGGCCAGTACGCCTAAAACTAGTCCCCAAATATTAACTGGGAAATTATTTGCCTTGCCATTCATAAATCCAAACTTCATTGTCTTCGTAGGTTAATTTTACGCCCGGAACGTTTTTGACGTTATTATTCATTTCCGTATGATCTTTTTCCACCCAAATCCACCTAGCGTTGAACATATTAAAAACTTCGGCTAAATTTTCCCGGCGCTCACCCAGGGTGGTTTTGGCCCAAGCCCAGTAGCGATCTTTGTCCTGGCGATAGAGGAAAGTTGGGTCTAAACCCGCAATATAGGCGTTTACGGTATCGTAATAAAACAAAACCGGAAAATCATCCCAATCGCTGTGGAAAACCACCTCACCCTTTTTGGAATTTTGCGCCAGCCAGGTGGCGGAATTTTTGTAGTGCACGGCATTGATGCCTGAATTTAAATTTTCATAATTGGCTTTTTGGTCACGCCAAACCACAAAGGGCGCACTAATAACCAAGTAGGTTAATATGGCCGCACTAATCAATTTATGCTCACGAAATTGGTTTTTCAAAAAATCTTTGAATTTATGCCAGCCTTCTCTGCCAATGGCCTCGTGGATCATGGTTGCGGCAGCGAGCGCTAAAAATGGCACGGCATATTCAACATACCTCCGGGATTTTAAGGTAAAGACGGAAAAAAATATGGCTAGTAATAACATAGTCCAACCTTTGGCTGTGGTCCGCCGGACATTGTTTAAATAAAAAACCAAAGCCACCAAGAACGGCGCTACCACCACAATGTTATTGCCGATAAAATTAGTCAGGCCATAAGGGTACCACTCTCCGCCCACGCCGATAACGTTGCGGTAATTAACCAAACCAATTTGAATGGCCTGTTCCCAGATAAAATTAAAGGTGTTTGGGAAAAAGGGATTAGCAACCAAGCCCACGCTTACGCCAGCCATTGCACATAAAAAAATCTGCAATGGTGAGTATTGCCTGATACCAGACCAAGTCCACCACTGGGGTTTATTTAGGTGCTTTAATATACCTGGCCTAGTTTCATATTTCAGGACATCAAAAACTAAATTGGCTAACAATAATATGCCCGCTGCAGCAATTAAAACCAAGAACCCGCCATAAAGCAAAACAAAAAACCAGGCAATCAAGAAAGTGGCCATTTTCTTTTTGGAAAACATCAGCCAAATACCGATGATTAAAGTGGCTAATGACAAACTAGGTGCTTTGGCTAAGCTGATGCGGAAAGTAAAAGGCGTGGCCGCCAACAAAACCAGAGCCCAAACCCAAACGTGCCGCAAGCCTTGTTTCATTAAAAACCAGGCTGCGACTGTAATTAGTACCGCAGCAAAAAACACGGTTGCCAATTTAATGCCCGCCAAAGGATCCATAATTTTTACGAATGGAATTAGGGCCACGTGGTAAAGCCAGTGCTGGTCGATGTAATGCTGGCCTAGGGTGGTAAAAGGCAGCCAAGGAAATTGCCGGACTGCGCCCTGTTCGGCCGTCAAAACCCCCATGCGCGCGTGGTAAAAAGAATCTGGATCGGCAAAAACCGCATTTTTTTGGAGGATAAAAAACACCGCAAAAGAGATTAAAAAAATTCCCAGAAGCATTAATAATTTTTCGTTTTGCTTGATTAAGCCCGACATAAATGAAGTATACCCTAAAGAATATCAAAAAGCCCTCCCCGCCAAGCATGGGGGTGAGGAGGACAAACAGATGGCTTAGTTACAAGTTTGAACCGCTTTTATTGCGCTTTCTTTATTTATTGTTTTTAGTAGGTACAAATCATTTACTTTAGGATTTTCAAATTTCCAATAATACTCATTCAAAAGCGTGTTAATTTCCGGTAAATAATCTTTTGCTTTTAGGTTAAACATCGCATACTCTGGATTAAAACCGATTACTTTTGGCTTTTGGGTTAAGATTTGATTTACAAATTCATTTTTACACTCAAGACAAGCGGCATGTAGGGGGAAAAAATAGGAATAGCGAGTTGCATGTTTTGCTTGAATAAAAAGTTCATCATAATGGATATATGGCCCCAGCCAGACATAATCATTCTTATCCGTTAATTGATTTATGACACAGGCTAAATGCGGTTTTATGGTTGTATCAAATAGCCCAATCCTCATAGAAAGTATAAAAGAGTAAAAACCAAAAATACTAAAAAACACAATGAAAATCCCAAAAGTTAAAAAGGTTTCCAAAACTTGCATCTTGTTGATTAATCTTTTAGTCTGAAAAGTCCAATCGGCCAGGATAGTAAAACAAATTATTGAAAGCAAGAGCACGCCCGCTGAAGTGTGGTGGGCGCCATAACCATTGCTGATAACATGCTCTAGCGAAAACAGTCGAGTCGTTAAAAAAATAAACGCACCAATCAGCAAAAACGCCAAGGCTTTTTGATTTTTTCGAATGCCGAAAACAACCGCACTAAAAATTGAAGAAATGCTGGCAATAGCAAGCACTGTCCTTATTGATAATTCCGTTATCAATTGCCATAACAACCTTCCGGCATTTTTAAAACCTACAAAAAACCAGCCGAATATGGTTTTTGGGTAATTAACGAAAGGCGAGTAATATTGCTTGTTAAAAGTATAGGTCGCAAAAACAAAATCTTCTAAAGTGCCGGTCACAAACAAATAAATTAATAATAATAAATAAGGCGTTAAACAAATGGCTAAAAACTTGACTATTTGCTTAATTCTTTTGGCTTTTTCCATTTTCTTAACAAATGACCAAAGACCAAAAATAAACATGAATAAGCCAAATGGAATGTAAGCGTAAGACGATAAGACGCATGCACCAAGAAAAAACGAAAATAACCAGATGTCTTTGGGATGAATTTTTGTATTTTCGGGTAACCAAAGGGTTATTAACAGGATTATTAAAGAGCAACTACTGATTGCCACAAAAGTTTCGTTTAGAAGGGTTTGACCTCCCACATAAGGCAAAACCAGCAACAAAAAACCCCCGACAATCCAGCTAATTTTGTTATCAAATAAGCGTGAAAGCTGTCTTTTTGCCCAAAGTGCCCAAAAAACAAGAACGGTGTTAAATAACAAAGGTAGAACAAGCATGTTCCCCCAACTCAACAGTAGGAGAAAAGCTGAAAAAAAATATGGGAACGGCGGATGTTGAGTAAAGTATTGAGAATACAAAACTGAGCCGTGCAAAATTTCTCTTGCCCCAATAATATTTTCGATTTGGTTATGATCAAAAAAACCAGTGCTTACATTTATAGCCCCAATTGTGCAAAAAATTATTATCGCCAACAAATTTTTACGACTTGTTAGTTTAACCGTAAACATAAAACCGATGAAAAAAGTGCCCTGATTAATTTTTAACTAAACTCTAATTTTAAAAAACATGAATATAATAAGTCTACAATATAAAAATCCACCTGACTATAACCAAAAAGCCCTCCCCGCCAAGCATGGGCGTGGGGAGGGCAAACAGAATAAAAAAATCCTCAAGCTTATGTTCCGAGTTTTTGCTTAAAGTAATTTACCCACCTTATAGCTGCGGGATTGATGTGGTATTGCAAGCCTAAACCCAAAGTCAGGTTGCTGCCAAGTACCACGGCTTCAATGGCCTGTTCTAGCTTGGTTTTTGATTGGAGTGATAATTCCAAGACTTTAGGGCCATTTTTCTGGATTACTTCCTTGGTTAAGCGCATCCGTTTCTGGATTCTGGGTGAATAAGCTTTGGAATTCAGCATTAAAAACACGGTATTCCGGATATTAATCTTGGGGTTAGTCAGGCCTTCCATCAAGTGGTGATTCAATTCGGGAATTGGGAACCAGGTGGCAAAGCTTTTTGCCGTTTCATTGAATTGGTTGGCAAAAACATGGGCTGCCCCAACCAAATGCTCAGCGCCGACTACCAAAATGGCTTTACCGGATATTTGCCTAGTCAATTTCGCAATTGGACTGGTAGTTTTTTCTAAATTGAACCGAGCTCCAACTTTACGGGCAGTTTGGATAGCCGACAAAATTTCCGTCTCAGTGATTTGCAATAAGCCAACCTTTTTCCATAAGCCCAGCAAACCAAAAATACCATAACCCAAACCAATCCTAGGTTGCTTAGATGGATTCGCTCTGGGATTAAAAATATAACTTGGGGTCTTGTTGGCTCTGGCGATTTTTGCCAAAGGCCCGCCTGCGCAAATGACCAGCATTTTTGCTTTTTTGGCTTTGGCAGACTTAAAAGCGGCCAGGGTTTCTTCGGTTGTGCCTGAATAACTTGAGAGTGTGACCAGGGTTCTGGAATTGACCCAGGCTGGAAGCTTATAGTCATTAATTATGATTATTGGCGCTTTGAGTTTGTCAGCGCAAGCGGTTTGGATTATATGCGCACCCAAGGCTGAGCCACCCATGCCGGCATCTACAATACAATCCACTTGGCTGGCCAGGGATTTGATCTTTAACTTTTGCGTCTCCTTATATGCCTGCTGCGCTTGGTCGGCAAAAAGGTTCACTGATTCAAAAACTTTTGCTTTGTCGAATTTTTGTATTAAGCCTGTGAAGGGCGATTTCATGTTCCTACCCTAACTCCATTTAAAAATCCTGGCAAGTATTAATTCTGGCCAAAGATTGGAATTAACTTATTATGCGTTGACTAAAACCTTTATTTTTAGTATAATTATTACACTTTAAAAATCTAAGATGGGATTTTAACGATGTCTGGACATTCCAAATGGTCAACGATTAAAAGGCAAAAAGGCATTACTGATGCTAAGCGCTCAGCAGTATTTACTAAGCTCGGCAAGGCCATTTCAGTCGCGGCCAGATTGGGCGGCCCTGATACCGAAACGAATTTCCGTCTGCGATTGGCTATTGAAAAAGCCAGGGAAGCGAACATGCCTAATGAGAATGTTGACCGAGCGATTAAAAAAGGCGCGGGCGCGGGCGAAGGCCAACAAATCGAGGAAGTCACGTATGAAGGTTTTGGCCCTCATGGCACTACCCTACTTATCCAAACCGTAACTGATAATCGCAACCGGACAGTGGGTGAAATCCGTTCAATCCTAAGCAAGCTTAATGGCAGCTTGGGCAGCGCCAATAGCGTGGCTTGGCAATTTGAAAATTTGGGCGTTATCAGGATTCCTTCAGACCAATTGGCTAAAATAGACAAAGAAACTTTTAGCTTAGACTTGATTGAGGCCGGGGCCCAAGATGTCCAGGATTCAGCCGAGGGCTTGACGATCTTGGTTCCAGCTAACGGCTTTGCCGCTATGCAAAAATTCATTGCAGCTAAGAACATTACGCCTCTATCAGCTGATTTGGAATTCGTGGCCAAACAACCAATTAAATTAAGTGAAAAAGATTCGGAAAAATTAAAAACCTTGATTGAGGCTATTGATGAGCATGAAGATGTAACGGCGATTTGGACCAATGCCGATTAAACCAAAAATCGTTTTGGGCATTGACCCGGGCTTTGGCCGGGTCGGTTGGGGGGTTATTGAATATGCTAAAAACAAGCTGCGGGTTAAAGGTTACGGAGTGCTTGAGACTCCGGCTAAAACCGAATTTGCCCTGAGGCTTAAATATATTTTTTTAGAGGTTTCCAATTTAATAAAAAAATACCAGCCAGACTTGGCCGGGGTGGAAAGGCTATTCTTCTCCAAAAATATCAAGACGGCCATGCAAGTCAGCGAAGCCCGGGGTGTAATCCTCTTGGCCTTGGCTGAACAAAAAATAAAAGTCCATGAATGCACGCCCCAAGCTGTCAAGCAAACCTTGGTTTCCTACGGCCGGGCTGAAAAATTACAAATCCAACGTATGGTAAAAACCTTGTTAAAATTACCTGTCATTCCCAAACCCGACGACGCGGCGGATGCTTTGGCAATTGCCATAACTGCGGCTTTTTCCGAAAAATTATGAAACGCATCGCCCTTATTAATGTCCATTGCGATCCTTTAGAGCAGCTGGGCTCGGCCGAAGCAGGCGGCCAAAATGTGTATGTTTTCCATTTAGCCAAAGCCTTGGGTAAACTTGGTTTTCACGTGGATGTTTTTTCCCGGCTTAACTCCAGACTAAAAAAAGAACGCGTTAGGTTGACCAAGCATGTCCAATTCATCCGCTTGCGAGCCGGGCATAGACATTTTATCCCTAAAAATGAACTCGGACCCTTACTGCCAGAATTCATCAGTAATTTTTTGGCTTGGCAAAAACAGGAAAAAGCAACTTATTGCATGTTACATTCGCATTATTGGGAAGCCGGCTGGGTCACTTTGCAATTGAAATCAATCTTGCGTTTGCCCCAAGCCCACACCTTCCATTCCTTGGGTATCATGCGCTATAACGCGCTTAAAGGTTTTCGCGAACAAAGCTTGAATACCAAGGAAATCAAGCACCGGATTGCCGTGGAAAAAGAAATCACCCAAAAAGCCGACCGCATAATCAGCACCAGTCCTTATGAGCGGGAATATTTGGAAAAGCACTACGCCGCCAATCCTGATCACATCCGGGTAGTGCCTTGCGGCGTGGATTTAATCCGTTTTAAACCGATTGACCGCTTCGTTGCCAGACGAAAAATCGGGGCTGAGCCAACGGAAAAAATAATTCTTTATACTGGCCGGATTGAATGGCGCAAAGGCATTGGCACTTTGGTTATCGCAGTTTCCAAATTATTCAAACACCACCCGGAATTAAGGAAAAATACCCGACTCTATATTGTCGGCGGCAATTTGGGACGCCGGGCCGAGCCCGAGGTCAGGGATGAAATCCGCAGGCTTAAAGATGTTTGTCGGGAGCTGGGTATCCGCGACCGGGTGGAGTTCACCGGGGCGGTTCAACAAGAAAAACTGCACTTCTATTATTCAGCCTCAAATGTTTGCGTCATTCCCTCCTACTATGAGCCTTTCGGCATGGTGCCATTGGAAGCCATGGCCTGCAAGGTGCCAGTTATCGCCTCAAATACTGGAGGGTTGCCTTATAGCGTCAGGGATGGCAAATCTGGAATTCTGGTACCCGTCAGAAATCCGGGTTGTATTGCCAACCAGCTTTTCAAAATTCTGCACGACCGGGAATTTTCCGAAAAACTTATCCGGGGCGGCCGGGATCTGGTAAAAAACACTTTCTCCTGGAGGATTATTGCCGAGCAAGTCGCCCATGTATACGAACGGGTTTTAGAAACCCAAAAAAAATAAGACCAATTTATGTTTGGTATTTTTCAATATGAAAAAGCCGCCTGGTATCTAGTATCAGACGGCGTTGTGATATTCATTGAAAAGACCATTCTTGCCTAAATCTTACCAACGCTAACAGCGATACAGTCGCCTTTACGAAAATTCGCGAAGTGTTGGTATCCGCCAATTCCGGTAATTCCGAAATCATAGTACCTCAAACTAAGCGTAAATTTCCCTATTTTTGAATAAACGCAGGGAATTTCGTTCTCGTACTGAACTCTGTCTTCATCAAGCCGATTATGCTTTGTCCGTATCTCGGGGTACCCCGCAATCACTGTTGAATGTTTGCGCATTTCTTTGGGGTACTGCTCAACGAGCGCAAATAGTTGCCTAAGACCGATCTTGTACAATTTATTCTCGGCCAATATATTAAACGCTTGATCTACGGCAATTGTCGTATGCACTTTGATTAGTTTAATTCTTATTACATGTTTCCTTTTTACTCTTTCAAAATGCCTAGCGATATTGTTAATTAGCTTTGGATCTGGTGATTCTAAAAAAAGCGGCAGATAGCTTTCGAAAGTTCGATTTGCTTCGACCCTGATCTTTAAAAAAGCCGCCTCTGAAAGAACGTTTAAGCTCATGGCTAATCTCCTTTTTCTGAATATTTAAGCAATAAAGAGTCTGCGAGTTTTAAACTTCCTAGCACTGATATTTAGGAACGGCAGCGAAACCCCATCCAAAGCTGTGCCAGCCATTTTCGGGATAGATCAAAGAAAGATTACGATGACCATGAATCCAAGTTTCCCCAGTGAGGAACGGGAATTCCTTGTCCCATTCCGAAGCAAGAGCAACAATACCGCAGGTTCTCTGCTCTTCTGGATATTGTTCACCTACAGCGAGGAGTTCCTGGAGGTCGGCGGGGCGGAGATTGCGCTCTCCTAATTCCTTAAGCACATCTCCTGTGCTCATTGATTTGTCAAAGTGCACCAAGATAATTTTGATCAACTCGGTGCCGGAACCTGTACACGGGAAATTTTTGTCGTTGATATCCGGATGCTTTGAATAGTATTTACCGGCGGCAATGCCGTCAGCAATCGACCGATCGCGGTTAACCGCGACATCCAGAACTTTATCCTTGTCAGTGACAATACTGTCGAAAGGGTTTTTCTCCTTCAAGAATCGCTCCAACTGACTTGGTAATAGAATACGGTTCTGAAGTTTTTTACTAAGGTCTGCTAACATGCCAAGAACGTTACCCAGCACATCATCGACTTGTCCTTGCTTAACCATGAGTAATCTCCTTCTTTTTAATATGTTTTGAAAATGAACCTAGTTTTCAGCAGTAACAAAAAATTATCGTACTTTGCTAAATATTCGTCAAAATACTCCAACATTTTTTCCAAAATAGTAGAAATATTGACATAATTAACAAGGTGTTCTAGGGTTAGCTACTGTTTTGTTAAATATTTCGGACATTATGGTTATTCAAACTGACCTCCTAAAACTCGGTTTTAACGCCAGCCGCAGTGCGGTCTACCTGGCTTGTTTAGAGCTCGGCTCTTCCACGGTGGCAGATATAGCCAAAAAATCTGGGATTCGGCGAACCACGGCCTACCGCATCCTCGAGGAACTAGTCGAAGATGGCTTGGCCGAAGAAGATCTGACTGGCCCAATCAAACGTTTTACTGCCCAGCCTCCTGGCCAGCTTGTCCAGCTTTTAAACAGCAAGAAAAATCAGGCTGAACAGCTTCTGCCAGAGCTAACCAAACTATTCCACCAGACTTCAGAAAAACCCAAAGTGCGTTTTTACGCTGGCCTTCGGGGACTAAAGACTATGTTGGAAGACTCCCTGACTTCAAAGGAAAAACTGGTTCGTTCCTTTTCTCCGTTGACGACTGACCTGACGGCAACTATGGGCCAAACCTACACTCGGCACTACATTCAGCAGCGAATTAAACTTGGGGTTGAGCGACACGCTCTTCGCCCCTACACCCAAGATAAAATCACTTCTAAAGACTGGGAATTCCAAGCTAGTGACCCAAAGCTCAAGCGCCAAGTCCGTTTCTTGCCTGAACGTTTGACTTTCCGAACACCCATTCAAATTTACGATGATAAAGTAACTATCATGGATTTGGACCAGCAGTTCGGATTTATTATGAAAAATTCCGCCTTGGCAAATTTCCTCAAACAGATTTTCGACATGCTCTGGAACGTGGCGGAAAAATGATATTCATCCAAAACAACAACTTATTTTAAGTTTTACTTACCTTTTCCTCCTCTTCCCTGGCTTTTTTTATACCTTCAGCTTTCTTTAATATCCTGGCGGCATGTTCAATGCTTTCTGGCCCCAAGCGTCCGCCTTTTTCAAAATACACAGCCTTACGCCTGCCTTGATCATCTCTAATCCAACGAAAGCTGGTATTAGCTTGCTTGGGTTCGATCGCTTCATTCCCAGCTTTTAAGGCTTCGGTTTTAGCTCCGCCCACTAACACGGCCTGCAGCTTTTCGGTTTTTAAAAGCATATCAACGTCATTGCCGCTATCGCCGGCAACCATGCCTTTCTTTACACCTGTCAATTTGCTGACATATTCCACTGCGCCAGCCTTGGTGATTGGCAAGATATCTAAACAATATTTTTTTCTAGTGGCTTCAGGCGGAAGTTGATTGTTAAAATTAATCTCTTCGGAAATCACCAACTGTTGCTCAGGAAACCGCTCATTGGCGGCTTTTGAAATTTTTTCTAATTCAGCTTCAGATTCGGCAAAAAAATGGAAGCTAATTTTAAATGGCTGAACGTCAATTGAAGTATCGTCTGGATTTTGCAAATATGCTATCTCGGCCAAGCGATGAGGCGATTCAATGGTGCCTTGGTAATCCAACTCGGCTTGCGGAAATTCAGTTTTGAAATCTTTAATCATTTTAGCGGCATTTTGAGCCAAAGCCGGCCGATCAAAATGTTTTTCTTTAATCAACATTTCTTGATAATTCAGGTCTTGGGCATATTCGCCGTTTTCCTGCAAAACCCAAATTTCCGTGCCCACGGCGCCAATTATCACCGGGAATTTTGGTAATTCCCCGCTTTCAATTCTTTTCATTACCCCTTGAAAATGGTTACCGGTAACGGCAACCACCGGGTATTCGCCCTCTTTGGCTTTAGCAAAAAGAGCTTCAGATTCTTGCTGTCGATCTTTACGGTGGAAGGTATTATCGATGTCCGTAAAGAGCGCGCTAAATTCTTCGCCACGTTCTTCTTGGTTGGCTTTCATCTTCAATAATTCCGAATTTGAATAGACAGCCAGTAGTTTTTCAGAAAATTCAGTCTCTGGATTCAGCTCGCCTAATTTTTCTGAACTTTCTAATTCTTCGGACATAAATTTGGGAAAGCATTGACAAACTTAATACTTATTGCTATTATTTACAGCCTATCAAATAATAAACAAAATCAAAAGCAATACACTTTTTTAAAAGAGGAGTCTTTAATGAGAAGGGCAATTTACTTGCTAGGCCGAGCGATCAAGTTGATCTTGAGAGTAATAGTAATCTCAACTTGCTTTATTGCTTTGTTCGTTGGCTTTTACACGGGGTGGGGACAATTTTCTCACGAAATTCCCCCACTAATACTGCTACTCCCTTGCTGGATAGTTTTCGCTCTGGTTACGGCTTGGTTCAGTTTGTCTGATGAATTCAATTGGGCCAGAAGGTCGGTTCCGACTTGGCTAAACCAGATCGTCTGCGATCTGGAATACCAAAATGGCATCGCCATACTTGGCCACTCCTGGTTCAAATGGTGCTGTGGACGGCCGATGATAATCATGCTGGTTACGAATCAAAGCGGTCACGAGAATCAAATCCGAATTTGCCCGCGTTGTAAACAGGTCCATAGCCTTGTCTATACGCCTGGCTACGACGATGGTATTCGGCCATACCCCGGCGCTTGTCATTGGCAAATCTTAGCCAACCATTGATCTTAGAAAAGACCTAGCGACATCAAAGCTGGGTCTTTTTGCTTACAAAATAGTTTCGCTCAAATTTAAATTATTTTTAAAGATTCGATATGCGTACAAATACATGCCAGCTGACCAGGCTTGGCTGGGCATACCCAAAGGACGGCCGGTTTTGCCATGGAACCATTCGTTGAATTCCCATTGGGATTCTTTGCCTTTCTTGCACATTTGCGCGAGTTTAATGAGCTCTTGCTGGGCTTCTTGGAGCTTTCCAATTTTAACCAAAGCCGCCACGTACAAGCCTCCCAGATATGGCCAGGCTCCGCCATTATGATATTGGTCAGGCAAATTTAATTTATTCAAGACAAAATAATGCCGCCAATTGCTGTCCCCGGGTTTTTGCGGTGGCCAAGTGGCTTTAATCGGCCAGGGCTTATTAAGTTTATGTTTTTGGATGAAATTAATGATTTCTTTATTCTGTTGAGCGCTGCTGATTCCAGTTAAAATCGCTAAAATATTCCCCAAACTATCAAACCACTCGCCAAAACCCAAAAAGGTTAAGTAAGGCAAGAAAAAAGAATTCCGCTTAAATAATCCCTTGTTTTGGATGAACTGATTGCGGCCATGTTTCAAGACTTGCCGGCGCCTTTCTGAGGTCTTCATGCCAAAACTGTCTTGGATAATGTTAAAAATATCCCGCTTGGGTGAATACCAAAACCGGTCTTGGATTTTTACGGACAAAACAATGGCTTTTTTATGCAAAATCTTAGCCTTGGCATGGCTGCCAAACTTTTCTTCCAGAAAAGCTGCCTCTTTCAAAGCCCAGTAATATAAAGTATTAATGGTCAAGCCTTTGCCGCGAACGCTAAAAATGTCTTCCCAGTCACCCGCCTCATCCATGGTAATGAAGCCGCTTTGGTCTGGACTTTGGTAAGCATAAAAATTCAAAACTTTTCTGATGGCCTTTAGGCGTTTCTGCAGGAATTTCTTGTCTTGGGTGGCTTTGTAATATTTTACGCAACCGATAACAAACCAAAGCCCGGCATCGGCATAAGCCCGAAAAGTAGCATCGTTGGTTTGGGTGTCAACATAATTAGGGATACAACCCAAATCTATTTGATGCTTCTCCAAGGTCAAAATGCTATTCTTTAAGGCCTTCTCGATTTTCGGATCCCGATAGGAAATCGCGCCCAACAAGGTGATCATGCTATCCCTGGCCCAAACCTTTTTATACAATTTGGAACTGGCTGAAGCTTGGATGCCTGAAGGATGCGAACATTCACGCAAAACCCGTAAGGCTTGTTCGCGAGCCTCGGCAAGCAGGTCGAGATCTTTTTGGTTTAAGCTAATCATTTCTTAATAAATCAATTATACTATAAGCACAAATTTACACTTAATCCTCCTTCCTATGAAACGACTTCGAATTGCCCAGTTAGTCCCTTTTGAAGAAACCGTGCCCCCGACCAAATACGGCGGCACTGAACTGGTGGCCGCGAATTTATGCGATGGTTTGGTAAAAATGGGCCATGATGTCACTTTATACTCGGTTGGCGGCTCGCATACCAAGGCTAAATTGGTCAAAATCTTCCCCCAATCCCTGCGCGCAGCCACGGGCACTGACCTGAAAGCCCGGGAGTCTTTGAAATTCATGGGCGTGGGCAAAGTATTAAACTATGTCATGAAAGGCAAGTTTGATGTCATTCATAACCATATTGGCTGGCGCCTCCTGCCCTTTTTGGATATTATGCCTGCGCCAGTCGTGACAACCTTGCACGGGCCTTTGGATATTTCCTACCAGCAGTTTGTTTATGGCCACTACAAAACCGCACCGTACGTTTCAATTTCGAACAACCAACGCAAACCGATGAAACTAAACTTCACGGCAACGGTGTACAACGGCATTCGGGTGGACAAGTTTACTTATAAAGATAAAAAACAGGATTATCTGGCTTTTCTTGGTCGCATGAGCCCGGAAAAAGGGCCGGTACAAGCTATTCAGGTTGCCAAAAAAACCAAGAAGAAGTTGATCATGGCCGCCAAAGTGGATGCAGTGGATGTGAAATTCTTCAACGAGAAAGTGAAACCCCTAATTGATGGCAAGCAAATCATCTTCCTGGGCGAAGTGGCGCATGAAGGCAAAAATAAATTATTAAGCAATGCCGCCGGGCTTTTGGCGCTTATCCAGTGGGAAGAGCCCTTTGGCTTGTTTATGGCTGAAGCCAATGCTTGTGGCACCCCCGTCATTGCCATGGCCCGGGGCGCGGCGCCAGAAGTGATTGCTGACAAAAAAACTGGCTACCTAGTTCACTCAACAGAGGAGGCGGCTCGCATGGTCAGCAAATTGGGCATGATAAAACCCAAAGACTGTCGTGCCCGAGCCCAAGCCCGTTTCTCGGTAGAAGCCATGGTTAATGGCTACCTAAAGGTCTACCAAAAACTTATAAAAGAATTCAAACCTCATAAAAACACATGGTAATATATGCAAATTTATTCGTAGTTCGTATATTCGTATTTTTTTCGTAATTCGTAACCTATGAACCGCAAGACCTTGTTAATCCACGTCAGAAATATCCTAAAAAAACGGGGACTGACGCCCGATGAAGACGTCAAAGACATCCTCAAGCACCACATGCGCTTTTTCCGCACTCGCTGTGTGGACCAAGAGGGCAATAAGTTTACTTTCAAAATTTATTTGCTTAAACTCGCCCGCACGCGCCGGGACTTCCAAAACGAAATTGCTTTTTACCGCTACGCGGCCAAGGCTCACTTAGACCAATTCCCGCGCTGGGTGGCGGGCAACCGCAATTCTCAAAATCCCTGGATTATTTACCACTTCATCCCTGGCGAGCTATTCACTAATTATTTACGCAAGCACCAGCATAGCCTTTCGAAAAACCTTATCCAAAAGTTAACCCACGCCCTCTTAGCGTATGGCAATTTAAAATTACCTCATAATGTAAAAAAACAGCTCCACTTGAAACCCGCAGCCAATAATTATTCGGATCGCTTTCGGGGCTATTTGCAGGGTAACCAAAAAAATACCTTGCTCAAATATTTAAGCAATGCCGAACTGGAAGCAGCAGCCAGGATTATTGCTTTTCACCAACTAGGCATGAAGTTGAAATCCCAAACCGCCGTAAGTCATGGGGATTTGAGCACTAACAACCTATTGATCCACCAACAGGACTTTGCGGTCTTGGATTGGGAACACGTCCAGTTTGCCTCACCAGCTTATGATGCGGCCGAAATCTGGGTGAAGGAATTTTCCAAGGCACCCTGGCGCAACCACCTGGCTTTAAGGCTGACCAAAAGCCAAGCTAATTCCGAAGCTTTTAGCTGGCTATTCTGCATTGAAGTTTTATTATTCTGCTTGCGCGACCTATTGCTGCATGACCGGATCTTGCACGAACTTCATTCCCCAAAACGAAAAAGGATAGTCAGAAAATTGCTGAATTATTACGTTAAAACTTTTCGCGCTAGCCTGCGTGGCTTTTCTCCGCTTTTAAAAAGTTAGTTTTATGAAAAAATTAAGAATCGCCCAAGTCGCGCCTTTGGCCGAGCGCGTCCCGCCCAAAAAATACGGTGGCACTGAACTGGTCATATACAACCTGATTGAAGGCTTGGTTAAAGAAGGCCACCAGGTTACGCTTTTCGCTAGGTCGGATTCCAAGACCTCAGCTAAACTCTCGCCGCTTTATCATCCCGACCCTAAAGCCCAAAAACGCTACCAGACTAGAGGCTATATAATTCCTAATTACTGGCAAACTTTGGAGTTTGGCCGAGTTTTTGAACACGCCAATCATTTTGATGTCATCCATTTGCATTTGGGCTCGGCTTTTTTCCCCTATACTCGGCTGATCAAAACGCCTTGCGTTCTGACTTTACACGGCCGGCTGAACACTAAAGAAGCGGCAGTCATCCATAATGCTTATTCGGAAATCCCTTTGGTTTCCATTTCCAATAACCAACGCAAACCTTTGACGAATTTAAATTTCATTCGCACGGTTTATAACGGCATTGATTTAAGTAAATTCAAATATGGCACGGGCCACGGCGGCTATTTGGCTTTTTTGGGGCGCATGAGCCCGGAAAAAGGCCCAGTCCAAGCCATTCAAACAGCCAAGCGGCTTGGCCAAAAACTGATCATGGCCGCCAAAGTGGATACGGTTGATGAGGAATATTTTACTAAAAAAGTTAAACCTCTGATTGACGGTAAACAAATCATCTTTTTGGGCGAAGTTAATCATCCAAAAAAGGTTGAATTACTAAAAAATGCTGCTGCACTGCTGGCCCTGATCCAGTGGGAAGAGCCCTTTGGCTTGTTTATGACCGAAGCCATGGCCTGCGGTACGCCAGTAATTGCCACACGCCGAGGCTCGGTGCCGGAAATCGTTGAACAAGGTAAAACCGGTTTTATGGTGGATAATGTTGCCCAGGCCGTACGAGCAATTAAACATTTACCGAAAATTCACCGGCCAGATTGCCGAAAAAGGGTGGAACAATATTTTTCCAAAGATACTATGGTCGCTGGTTATGAGGAAGTGTACTATAAGCTTATACGCCAGAAAAAATGAAACCTAAAATCGCCATCTTAGCTTCAAACCTATATCCTATCCCACCCAAAGCCACCAACGCGGCCGAACTGATTGTTTCCCAAATAACCGAGGGTTTGGTGGCTTTAGGCTACCCAGTGACTCTGTACGCGGCTGGTGATACAAAAACTAAAGCCAGGCTGGTTTCGGTAACGAAAAAAGCTTCAATTTCGGATCCAAAGATTGGTATGACTAACCACAAAACCTATGAAACCCTTCTGACTTCCCAGGCTTATGCTGACGCTAACCAATGGGGCGCTAAAATTCTCTTAAGTAATATAGCCATGGTCAGCGCACCATTCGCCAGGTTTGGTAAATTCCCAAGTGTGGCCCTGCTCCACAGCCCACCGACTTTTACGGATTCGCAAATCATGCTGGATAATAATAAATTCCAAAAATACATTTCCATTTCCAATGCCCAAAGAAAAGCAGTCAAACATGCCCATTATGTCGGTACGATTTATCATGGCGTTGATACCAATAAATTAAAATTTCACCCCCAGGCTGGCAAGTACCTGGCTTTCCTGGGCCGGATCCGTGATTACAAAGGCGTGGTTGAGGCTATCCAAGTTTCAAAAGCCACTAAAATGCCTTTGAAAATTGCTGGCCCAATTGGCGACCAAAAATATTTCGACAAATTCGTCAAACCCAACCTGAGCAAAAACATTAAATTTGTTGGCGAAATAAATCATGCTCAAAAAAGCGAATTTTTAGGTAACGCCCTAGCCACGCTTTTCCCAATTGGCTGGGAAGAACCGTTTGGCTTGGTCGTCCCGGAATCATTGGCCTGCGGTACGCCAGTCGTGGCCTTCAAGCGCGGTTCGGTACCGGAAATTTTAAAAAACCAGAAGACGGGTTATATTGTGACCAATGTCAAACAAATGATTAGCGCGGTTAAAAATATTAATAAAATCTCCCGTGTGGTTTGCCGTAAAGAAGCAGAAAAAAGATTTTCCGTAAACAGGATGGTTTTGGATTATGCCAAACTTTTAACTCGCCTGACCCGCCCGGCATCGCCTTCGGCTTCAGCCGTTGGCGGACGGGGTAAATAACTTATGAAAAAACCTGAACTTAGAATTGACTATATTCATGACCGTGCCGTGATTATCGCCCCGCGGCGCACCAACCGACCGCATGACGTGCCAGAAACTACAATCCCCGTCCACCCCCTGGAATGCCCTTTTTGTCCGGATAAAATCAAAGGCCTGAAACCAATTTTCCAATCCGGCAACAAAGAAAATAAAATTCAAATTATTAAGAATGGTTTTCCAGCCGTGAGTCTGGATAACCCCAAAGCCTATGGCTACCAGGAGGTTATCATTGAAACTCCCAGCCACAACATTGAATTGGGCGAAATGCCAGTCAAGCATTTGGACAAACTCTTGAATGTTTATCAGCACCGGACGATTTCGGTCGGTAAAATCAAAAACATAGCATATATTTTAATTTTCAAGAATCACGGGGGTAAAGCTGGCGCTTCTTTAATCCACGCTCACTCCCAAATTTTTGCCACTGGCTTCGTACCCCCGCACATTGTTTTAAAATTAAAAAACGTCCGGGCTTACAAGATTGAGCACGGCACTTGCTATTATTGCGATACGCTTAAAAAAGAAAGGCTGGGGCCGCGAAAAATCCTGACCAATAAATACGTTACGGCTTTCGCGCCCTATGCCTCCAATTACCCTTATGAAGCCTGGATCTTGCCCAATCGACACTTGGATAACTTGACCAGGCTGACCAATCCAGAACGCTTGGCTTTTGCCAGGGCTTTGCAACATATTTTAAGAAAATTAAATTCTATCCGCGTATCATATAACTATTACCTGCACCAGACCCTGACGGAAAAAGACGAACATTTTTATTTACGCATCGCGCCCCGTGAACAAACCTGGGGGGGAGTGGAAGTTGGCTCAAGGTTGATTATCAATTCCATGGCACCGGAAGACGCGGCCAAGTTTTACCGGAGTTAGTAGCCTTATCAATACACCAGACAACCTAGCCCAGGTCTCCGCGCCTGGGCTTGTTCGAAATATCTACGTTTGGCCCATGTCGCCCGGGCACGGAGACCCGAGCTCGATTAATATGCATTAAAAAAACGAGGTGATATGCGAGTGCATACCACCTCTAGCGATTCAAGTACAAAATACGATTTTATTTTTTACCGACAGATGAACAACCCAGCAGAGAGCTGCGAAGAAGCATCAAAGCCCCTCCCGGTGAACTCGTGCTTTGCGACGTTGCAGACAGCAAATCTGATTGAGGTATCGTCAAACTTCCATTGAATTGCAGACATGTCGTTGCCTGGAGTATAAACGTCTCTCGCTAGCACATCGGGGTAGGCGGTAATAGCGGTTGCAACGTCATAACCCCCAGCCAAATGTACAATCTCTGGCAGAGAATTCGCAAATTCTCGGGCGGCGTCAACCGAAAAACCCTGCAAAGAAATTGGCAAGAATATGCCGGGAACCGGACCCAGTTGCATCTTGGCAACAAGCCGCTCATGGCTTGGGTGCCTAATAACTACTTCGTCGACAAGATCCCCCTTGAGATGGTTTTCAAAACTCCGTTGGGGAAATTCTTTACGGAGCGATCTTTCAGCTGTGGACAGAAAAACCATTTCCATAAGAACCCCGTAGTCATCGTTTCCGACCTTGGGTAGAACAAGGGGCAGCCAGACGCCCTGAAAAACATTCTTGAACCTCAGGTCGGCCTCGATAAGCCTATAAAGCAAGGCTACTTCCCGTCGAAATTCCTCTACGGAACAAAATGTTGTTCCTGAAGGAAATGCCTGAATGAGCCGATCCAAACGATCGCCATAAATGATTAGGGGCTGTTGAAGGTAACAAGCCCGATCAGCATCGCAGATTGGCGACTTAATGTTGCGCGGAATACACCTGCCGTTGCGGTCAAAAATGGCTCGGGTTTTGTCATTAATAGTGATCTCTTTTTCGTCGTTTAACACGGCTCTAACAATATCGCTGCCGCCTGCTTTCTTTATGAAAGCGGCGATTTGGCCGCCAGTAAACTGGGCGGCATCCTCAAGCGGGTTGCTTAACATGGACTTCTCCTTTCAGCCTAAATTTGGCCGATTGGCATTGTTACCACTATTCCCGTGGTCGAGGAGCTTTTCTCGTTGACTGTCGTACTTTGAGAAGAGCTTACAAAACACTATTAATAGCGCCTTAAAAGCTCTTCTCAAAAAATTATCAAAGAACAAGGAAATTTAACAAAATTTGTTAAAAATGTCAAGGCTTTATATGATGATAACAGCGTATGCCAAAATTAGATAACAATTTGTGGATTGAGGGCGGTTATTATGTTGACTTTGACCAGCTCAACCAGTTTCGGATATTAGGACCCAATAACCACCTGTATTGCGGCTTGATTGATATTCCCCGGCACCGGATTGCTATTGATAAAGTTGAAGCCACCGCAGACCAAAAATGCGTGGTGACTGGCCGATTCTTGAGCAAGTCTATCAATCTTTATTACCCGACCATGGGCGACATGCGGACCATGCGGGGCTTGGTGGTCGACCAACAAACCGGTACTTTAAAATCATTTTTGGAATTAAGGCGCACCGAGCACAGCGAATCCGTACCCATGTGGATCCATAAAAGCATTGGCTCCGAAGGCAAGGCTATTGTCTTTCGCAGGTCTTACGGTGAAAAGTGGTATGGCATAACCTTTACTTTTGCCAAGAACGTTTCCATGCATACGCTGGAAAGGCCGTTTGGCGGCTTCCGCTTGGAAGTTAAAACCAAAACCCAAATCCCTTTCACTATCACTGCCACCACTAATGATTTTCCAGAAGTTACCTATCATTGCTCGGTCCTACCTGCCGAAGCTATTAACTGGAAAGTCTTTGGCAAAGAGGCTAAAACTATAAGAAAGTTCTGGGACCGTTCTAAAGTTGAAGCTGACCATTTGATAACTTGGGGCAAAACTTCAGGCGACAGGTTTGGCACGGTCTTCCCTCGGGATTGGATGGAATCAGTCTTGCTAGGCGCTGGCGATATTCCTTCTGAAACAATCGACGCCATGATCTACCGGTGCTTGGCGAACGTCGACAGTCATGGCAGGATGTGGCATGAAGACGCAGTCGGTGAATTCCGTTACAAGCACCAGCTTTCCGGCCGGGACATCTTTGACCGAAAAATGATTGATATTGAGCCATTGACGCTGTTGGCCTTACGTTATGCTTCGCCGTATTTTTGGACTAATAAGGAGGCCATTAAAAAAATCCGCTTAGTTGCCAATTTCGTGGCTTCGCGGGCCAGGAAAAAACTTTTCATTGCTTTCAAGCTTAAGCCCAAAAAGTACCAGACTAAAGAAGAGCCTTACTACTTAGTCGGCAATTGGCGGGACAGTACTTGGGCGTACAAGAAAATCCATCCGCATATCGCGCCTTTTGACGTGAATGCCGTGCTTTACCCCCAGGCCCTGGCTTTAATGCAAGCGCTTTACCAAAAATTAGATTTAAATATTCCGGATTTGAAAAAAATGCTGCAACGCTGGGAAAAGAAACTGGGTGACTTCGCTTTCCAAAATCCGGATAAATTAACCGCTTTTGCCCTGGCCGTTTATGGTTTCCCCTCCAACGTCCCGGCCACCAGCACAAAAACCAAGCACCAACTTTTAAAGGTCAACCATTTGGATGAATGCTTCCTTTACGCCCTGGCTTGGGGTACGGAAACCGAGTTGATAAGTTTTTGTAAGCGGTTGTTGTCAAAAAATTATTTTTATACTGGATCCGGACCCATGTTAATTGCCGCCAACAACGACCTGGGTTACACCACCCAGGAATACCACGGCTTGGTAATTTGGACCCAGCAGGTGGGCTTTACGGTCATGGGCTTAGTCAAACACTATGAACATAAAAAAACAGACTGGAAAACCTCAACCATCCAGCTGCTCAGAGAAACCTCCTTAAAAATCTGTAAAGACATGATAAAAACTTTCGACAAACTAGGCTCTATCCCCGAACTCCATTATGATGATCATGACATGCCGCGCTTATTCACTGACCAGCAAGCGGTGGGCGAAAGGATGAGCAAGGTTCAACTCTGGTCGGCCATTGGCGCCAGAAGAATTTTCCGGGAATACTATAAGCTCTTAAAATAAGCTGAAAACTTCACAAAAACTGATTTATTTAATACACTAGCCCTTCAGCATTAAATATGCCAATCCCTTATCTTAAAAAAATTACCTATCGGGATCGGATGAACAGGCTCGCTAACAGCCCAGAGCAGCGAGAAAAAAAGCCGTGGAACAAAAAAAGGGTCTGGAAAACTCTCGGGTTTGTCGCGGTTTTTGGTTTTTTAGCCTGCATAATTATTGTTATCGGAGCCTTTGCTTGGATTTCCAGGGACTTGCCCGACCCTAACAAAATTAAAGACCGGGCTGTGGCCCAAAGCACTAAAATTTTTGCCCGGGATGGCGCCACGCTCCTTTATGATGTGCATGGTGATATCAAAAGGACCTTGATTAAGCTCAGCGACATTCCTTTAACCGCCCAGCAAGCCACGATCAGCCTGGAAGACCAGGAATTTTATAAGCATGGCGGCATAAGCTTAAAGGGCTTAATTCGTTCGGTTCTTGTTGATATTTTCAGCGGCAGCAAATCCCAAGGCGGTTCAACCATAACCCAACAATTCGTCAAGAATTCCATCTTGACTACAGAGAAAAAATTCACCCGAAAAATCAAAGAGATAGTCTTGGCTTATGAAATTGAAAAAAAATTCAAGAAAGACGAAATTCTCCAATTGTATTTCAATGAAATCCCTTATGGCTCGAATATTTACGGCATTGAGGCGGCAAGCCAAACCTTTTTTGACAAGCCGGCAAAAGAGTTGTCCTTGTCCGAAGGGGCTTTATTAGCCGCCATTACTCAAAGACCGACCTATCTTTCACCTTACGGCAACCATACTGATGCCCTGATTGCTCGCCAACAATACGGCCTTAAGCAAATGTACGAACAGGGCTACATAACCAAGACCGAATTGGACGGGGCATTGGCCGTGGACATTTTAAAAAGGATAAAGCCAAAACGCGAACAGATGCGCGCCCCGCATTTTGTCATGATGGTCAAGGAACAACTGGCCGACCGCTATGGTGAAGCGGTTTTGGAAAAAGGCGGCTTAAAGGTTGTCACGACTTTGGATTGGGACAAGCAAGAGGTTGCGGAAAAGACGATAACGGACTTGGTCGCAAAAAATGAAAAAAAATATAACGCGGAAAACGCCGCTATGGTGGCGATTGATCCCAAGACCGGGCAAGTGCTTTCTTTAGTCGGTTCCCGGGATTATTTTGACACCGCCCATGATGGCAATGTAAATGTGGCAATTCGCGAAAGAAATCCCGGCTCATCCTTTAAGCCGGTAGTTTATGCTACTGCCTTTAACCAGGGCTATAGTCCAGACACCATGATCTTTGACTTGATCACTAATTTTGGCGGCAGCCCGGCTTACATTCCCAAAGATTATGACGGCGGCGAACGTGGCCCCGTGACTATGCGCAAGGCCCTAGCCGGCTCCTTGAATATTCCCGCGGTAAAAACTTTATATTTAGCTGGCATACCTAATGTCATTGATATGGCCAGAAAGCTTGGTTACACCACTCTCACCGAACCAGATCGCTATGGCTTGGCCCTTGCTTTGGGCGCGGGCGGCGCAAAATTAATCGAACATACCAATGCTTTCGCGACTTTTGCGGCAAATGGCACGCACCGGCCCATTGCCACCATCATGAAGGTTGAGGACAAAAACGGAAAAATTTTAGAGCAGTTTAAAGACCAGCCCGAGGAAGTAATTTCCAAAGACGTGGTGGCGAGCTTGTTAAGCGTGCTGACTGATAATGAGGCTCGGAGTTTTATTTTTGGCTCGCGCAGCCCCCTGGTTTTACCCGACCGCACAGTCTTTGCTAAAACCGGCACCACTAATGACTGGCGCGATGGTTGGGCTATTGGGGGCACACCTTCTTTGGTGGCTGGGTTTTGGGCAGGCAATAACGACTATTCGCCCATGGCCAAAGGTGCAGACGGGGTTTTTGTAGCTGCCCCAGGCTGGAACCAATATTTAAAACAAGTTTTAAAAGGCACAAAAAGGGAAGGTTACCCAAAACCGCCCGAAAATAAAGCCGATAAACCGGTTTTACAAGGCAAACTCACCGCCGATACCCCAGTGGTGATTGATCGGGTGACGGGTAAAAAAATTCCCGATGCCTGCAAGGCAACTTACCCTACGGCCTTTGTGGCTGAAGTCTTAGTTAAAGAAGTCCACGAAATTTTGCAGTATGTCCAGAAAGAGAACCCCAATGGTCCAGCCCCAGAAAACCCCTCGGCTGACCCCCAATACACCCGGTGGGAAACGCCTGTCCAAAAATGGGCTAAGTCAAAAGGCTACACGGCCACCAGCCCGGATTTGGGCGATTGCAATTTAAGAGACCCGGGCGCCATGCCGACCGTCAGTATTGTTTCGCCAACCTTAAACCAGACAGTTAATGCCACGCCCATGGCGGTGAGTGCCGCCACCAACGGTCCCCGGCCCATTAATAAAATTATTTATTCGGTTGATGACAAGGTTCTGGGCGAATCAAATATTGGCCCGGGTTATTCGGCCAACTTGGATTTAACTGGCTTTGAAAGTGGCTTCCATACTTTGGCCGCCCAGGTAATTGATAACGTGGAAAACTCCGGTACTTCCAGCCTGACTTTCAATTACTTAATTCAATAAGTTCGGGTTGACCCCGTACCGTTTTTCTTGTAATTACCGAGACCTTAATTATAACTTGCTTAAAAAACATAGCCACGTTATTCTTAATCAAGAAATAATTCTTATTTTTTAAGAGTAATATGGCCAGCGAACCATCATCCGAAATTGAACAAGAGCCCACTAAGCCAAACGAAGGAGACAAGGCAATTACTATTGTAGCGCTTATTGATGCAAGTGAAGAAGAGGGTGGCAAAAATTATTTAATTTTGGATAAACGCCTCTTCGCCTGGAAAAATGGCGTGAATTATCTCAAAGAAGAAAAGGGGCTCTCTGAATCAGAGATTGATTCTTTTATAGTTGGGTTGCCGGAAGAAACAAGAATTTATAAAAAAGAAACCGTTGGTGGGAATGTTTCACCCGATGTGTGGCTGGAGTCGGTGCTCAATGAATACAAAAGAAACCTCGAGGTTGGATCAGAACCAAATAGTGAACCGGCGCGCAACAGACGATAAAACCGCTAAACTATTTAGATTTAGCCAGCGGTTTCTATGAGATCCGTGATTTTTTGGCGCCTGGCTGTTGGGTTATCCAACCCTTGCTAATGCGGAGTTGGGCGAAATGGGCAGCCAAGCCTATCCCTCAACAGATCCGCTTGAGACCTTGGGTAAGGTCTTGGTTGTTGCGGCCTTACTCATTCTTGGTTCATTTGTAATTTACTTCCTCTCAAAAAAACACCCAGATTAACCCAGGCCGTATAGCAACTTAAAATAACCCAGGAATTTTTCCTGGGTTATTGTTTTATTGCCTAATTGGCATAACCAGATAACGGAACTTGGTTGGTAATTTGTCGTGGTCTTTGGGCTCTAAAAGTCCTGGGCTTTTTTCGTCATTCAAGCGCAAGATCACTTCGTCGGTACCTAAAACATTCAGGCCGTCCAGCAAGAACCGCCAATTAAAAACAATCTTGCCGTCTTTGCCGTCAACACTTGCGGACATTTTTACGTCGCTGGCACCAACCTGGGCGTTGGCCGCTGATAAAATCAGCTCATTGGTGGTTTGGTAAGTTAAAGTAAAATCATTTATGCCCGAGCGGCAAAACAGGCCTACCTGCCTAAGAACCTTTGAAAAGCCGTCGTTTTCAAAATTTACCTGGGTGGAAAACTGGCTCGGAATTATTTGGGTATAATCAGGGAACTGGCCTTCAATCAGCCTGGACACCAACTCCACATCCTCAGCAATAAAGCTTATTTGGTTGTCGCTGATGGTCAGGGTTATATCCCCGGCTTCTGGCGCAACCCTAAGCCATTCTAATAAGCTGCGGTTTGGGACGATAATTTTTTGTTCTTCTTTGGTGGTAGTTAATTTGGCTTTTGCCTCGGCTAAACGATAACTATCGGTTGCGGCCAAGGTTAAATCCTGGTCTTTTAAATGAAAAAGTACCCCGTTAATTTCTGGCCTAGCCTCGTCAGAGGCAACCGCAAAAACTGTTTGGCTTAATAGGGTTTTCAAGGTTTTGGCAGGCAAGCTTAGCCTGGCGCCATCCTGAACTTTTGGTATAACCGGAAAATCCTCGGCAGGTAAACCCTTTAGGGTGGTTTTTGAATCGGAACTGGAAACCATTAATTCCCCATTAACTAATTCAAAAGTAACATTTCCGGGGGGTAATAAATTCAAATAATCCAGAACAACCCTGGCTTGGACCGTAAATTCTCCTGATCTCTCAACTTTTCCACGGACCTGGGTGGTTATGGCAATTTCCAGGTTTGTTGTTGCTAAAGACACGCCCTCAGCCTCGGCTTTAATCAAGACGTTTTTTAGAATTGGCAGGGTGGTTGAACGGCCAGCAATATGGCTAACCATATTTAAACCCCGAGCTAAATTTTCCTGTGTACAAATGAATTTCATAATTTTATATATTTAAAGAGAAGAGGTAGAAGAAGGTGTTGATAAGTGGATAAATTGTTGTTTGGGCTGTTTTAGTTTTGGTTTTTGAGATATTTACAATGGTTAGGTTGTGGGTAGTTTTAGTAAGGAAAGAGAATAAGTTTTAAAAAATTGTTTTGAGATATTTTTTACAAAAACTGTAGACAGTTTAGGTTGTGTTGAATTACTTATTAATAACAACCAGCACACATTCTTTTAACTAGTTATAAAGCCTCTGCCGAATTAATTTTATGTTTTGTTGGAGTTTTGGATCCTCTTTAACCTGTTTAGAAATCTTTTCCACAGCATGCATTGCGGTTGAATGGTCGCGACCCCCAAGCTCCTCGCCAATTGTGGGAAAAGAGGCGCTGATTTCCTCACGCATCAAATACATTATCAACTGCCTGGGCCTGACTAATTCTGAACGCCGGCTTTGGCCTAAAACCTCAGTAACCTTCACGTCGAAAAACTGGCAAACACAGGCAATTATTTGTTTGGGGGTAACTGCGTGCTGTCTTTTGGTTTGGGCGGCCTGGCTGACTGAGGCTAAGATTTCTTTAATAGAATCAAGGGTTGGCAGGGTCTTGCTTAAGTTGTGGGTAGCCATAATCCGGTTTAAAGCCCCCTCTAATTCGCGAATATTATCTTGAACTACATTGGCAATATAATTTAAAGACGCATCATCAAGGCTGCAAGATTTTTCCTTGCATTTTGCCCGCAAAATAGCAATCCTGGTTTCTAAGTCCGGCTCCTGGATATCCGCAATCATTCCCCACTCGAAACGGGAAAGCAGCCGCGCTTCTAAAGCCGCAATTGCTTTGGGTGGCCGGTCTGATGAGAGGATTATTTGCTTGTTGGTTTGATGCAGGGCGTTAAAGGTATGAAAGAATTCTTCCTGCGTGCCCTCTTTGCCGGCCAAGAACTGGACATCATCAACCAGAAGCACCTCCACCGAGCGCCAGCGATCCCGAAAGGCAGTCATTGAACCTTTAAAAATCGCCTGAATAAATTCATTGGTGAAATATTCACTGCTGACGTACAAAACCTTGGCCTTAGGTTCTCTCTTCAGAACCTCGTGGCCAATTGCCTGCATTAAATGGGTTTTGCCTAAACCCGCTCCGCCGTAAATAAAAAGCGGGTTATAAATCTCACCGGGTTTTTCTGCACAAGCCATTGCCGCGGCCTGGGCCAATTCATTGCCTTTGCCCACGATAAAGTTATCAAATGTGTATCTTGGATTAAGGCCGGTGGTCTTGGAAATCCCATTCTTACCAGTGGTCTTTGTTTGGGATTCCTCAAGAATTGTTTCTGCGGGAGCGGCGGAAGGATTGATTTTGTTTGTTACGCTCTCAACCCGATATTCAATTTCCAGGACTTCGTTTTCCGTAAGGGTCTTAATGGCTCCCAAAATATAATTATGGTATTTGTTTTCTAACCAGGCTTTAGTAAAGGCGTTGGGAACGCCAACAACAGCCTTATGGCCTTCGACCTGGCTAATAAAAGTATTTTTAAACCAGGTCGTAAAATTGGCCTTGCTTAGTTTTAACTCCAGCTCGCCAAGGGTGGCTTGCCAGAGCTTTTCGTTTGGCAGTTTCAGCATGGTTGAAGCGCCTATATTAATGGGGGTTTTTAGATAATACCACACAAAAACCCGCAGAAAAACCCACAAAAGTGCATGGTTAGGGAATAAGCTGTGGATTAAATATGGATAACCCAAGCAGTTTTTTTAAGCTTTGTTTTTTAGGTTTTAAAGTGCTACACTTTGTCTACTTTTCGAATTTCGTATTTAATATATATGCCAAAACGCACCTATCAACCGAAAAAACGCAGGCACGCCAGGGTTCACGGGTTTTTAGCCCGAAAAAGAAAGCCCACCGGCCGCAAGGTTTTAAAAGCCAGACGGCACAAAGGCCGGAAGCGCATAGCCCTTTAATTTATTAAAGGTGTTAGCCAAAGAATTTAGGTTACACAAAGAAAAAGACATATTAAAAATTTTGCGCATAGGAAGGCGCAGGCGCAATGAGGTTCTGCAAATAATATATATCCCAGGCCAAGCAATGAACAGCCGCGCCTGCGTAGTTGTCTCCAAAAAAATCACCAAAAAAGCCCACGAAAGAAATAAAATTCGCAGGCAGATCCAAGCGCTTTTACCAATATATCTAAGAACAACCGAAAGACCCTTGGACATTATTATCAGGGTCAATTCCAGCGCTGGTCTTAAACAAGAAAATTTTAACCTCTCCCTAAAAAATTTGTGGCCAAACCATGGACAACCCCGCCCAACGCATAACCATTAAAATTCTCCGCTTTTACCAACTCACGCTTTCCCCTGACCATAGTTGGGTTAGGGCTAGGCGGCTGGTTGGTGCTTGTCGTTTCCAACCAACCTGCTCGGATTATGCAATCCAAGCCATTGAAAGATTTGGCTTGGCTCGAGGCGGCTGGTTAGCTGTAAAAAGACTGGCGCGATGTAATCCTTTTAATCATGGCGGCTATGATCCGTGCCCAGCTGGACATTCTAATAACCCGCAAGGGTTTATCTTAGGCAATAAGAATTAGCATATGCATATTTTCGTTGTTATTCTTTACGATCCCCTCTTCAATGGCTTGATGTTTTTGCAAAAATATGTTCCTGGGCATGATTTGGGCGTTGCTATAATTTTAGTAACCTTAATAATTAAAGGCTTGCTGTTTTGGCCGTCTTTGTCCGCCATTCACAATCAGCAGAAAATGCAGGAAATTCAGCCTAAATTAAAAGAGCTGCAGGCAAAATATAAAGACAACAAGGAAGAGCTTTCTCGGCAGCTCATGGCTTTTTATAAAGTCCATAAAGTCAACCCATTTTCTTCTTGTCTCCCCCTGCTGTTGCAGCTGCCAATTTTAATTGCTTTATACCGGGTGTTCTTCTCCGGAATTAACATTGACGCCGCTACCCACCTTTTTAACGCTGACCAGCTTTCCCACCTTTACCCATTCTTGCGTTCGTTCTTTGAGCACACCCAGGTCAGCACCACCTTTCTTGGCTTTTTAAATTTAACAGCTAAACATAATGTTATCCTGGCTTTATTAGCGGGCGCAGCCCAGTTCTGGCAATCCAAGATGATGATGAGCAAAAAACCACCAAAAGTTCCGGGCATGAAAGAAGACGGCGCTAAAGATGAGCAAATAACCTCGATCATGACCACGCAGATGACCTATTTGCTGCCAGCCATGACCGTAGTGTTTGGCTACCAGTTCCCAGCCGGCCTCTCGCTTTATTGGGTGTTTTCAACCTTGTTCCAAGTTGCCCAGCAATATTATTATTTAAAATGGCATAAGCCGAAAATGGCCGCCAAATCTCAAGAAGTTTTGCCAAAACCATAACCTATGCGCATGTCTTGGGAACAATTAAAAGGCTTGCCTGTGGCAACCGTATCAGGCATTAAAGTCGGCCAAGTCGCGGGCTTGATTTTTGATCCAGAAAGTCATGAGATAGTTCAGTATGAAGTCAAACAAGGCCTGGGTTTTAGTCACCGAGTATTGTTAGTTTCAAAAAACCAAGTCATTAGCTTGACTGCTGAAAAAATGCTTATCGAAGATTTAACCGGAACCAAAAAAGTCGAAATTGACGACAAAAGGTCGCCGGCAACCAGCCCAACAGTAACCACCCTGGCTTCAACTCGGGAAGACTAGCTGATTAGAAAGAAACAATCCGGGAAGCTCCTGTAATTTGAATCTTTACCCACACTGGCTGAAATTTTTCGAGCCAAGGTTTTATTTTATCTGCCCACTCAATTATCACCAAGGTTTTATCCAAAGACAGCCAATGTTCTAAATCCAGAGCGGGTAATTCATAGCGATCCTTTAGTCTATAACAATCAACATGGACTAGGAAATGAAAATCCTTATGGTCGTGGATATGATAAATTTGTTCCAAGACATAGGTCGGACTGGTTAAAGCCTGCTTGATGCCAAGCAGCTTGCCAATTTCTTTGGTTAAAGTGGTCTTGCCCGCGCCTAAAGGGCCGGTTAGGGCAATCAACCTGGGCCTAGCATCTAACAGGTGCTCAGCAACAATTTTTAGTTCCAATTGATTTTTGATGCTCCAGGTTTTAGGCATAAGCAGATAAATTCTATCATCTGGTTTGAATAATCAAAAACCTCCGCCCAAACGAGCGAAGGCCTTTGAAAGAACTTCAGTCAGCGAACTGGAAAGAGGCATGTTCAATGCTTATGCCAAGAGGTCGAAGTTTTTCCCTAAGAAATTCAGACACAAGCTCAAAAAACTGTTTTTGCTGCTGGGGGTTCAACGGGTTGGATAGTTTAGAGAGTTCCCGGCCGCAAGCATCGTTAAACTCGTAGAGGTGATATTGGATAACCCGGTCAACTAGGTAGTAAAGGTTGGTTGCCGAACCAACTTCGTACCCCATGGTTTTAGTCAAAAACCCCCAGAATTTCTCAAAAAGGGTTGCCGACGAAAGCAGAGCCTTCACCCTCACTGAATAAATAATATTCTTGACCTTTGGATTGGCTGAAATCGGCGCTACAGCCATGGACAAGCGACACTCAACATTCTCTAGGCTGATGATTTTGAGATTCGAGTCCTTGTCCCAGACAACCTTTGTTCGGTCAGCATGGCCCTCTACGTCACCGGTTTGTCTGTTGATTAGAGCGCTGTTGGAATAGACCATTACGGTGCTTCTCCAAACGTGAAACATCGCGACTGCTGAGATGAGTATGCCAGCAAGCATAAACGTAAATAGCATGCCTTGGTTGCCGCGGGCCGGCAGGGGTCCGGGTACGGAGTTAAGGAGCAAGATGATACCAAGCACCAAAACTAAGAAAGTCGCCGTGGATACAATCCGCGCTGTTCCGGCATTCATTATTCCGCCTTTCGTAAAATTGTTAAGGATTCAGTTATCAAAGCACTCTATAACAATAAGGCTTACGTGTCAACCCTAAGGTGTTAACTGTAGAAGGGATTGACGCTTTTTTATAAGTATTGTAAATTCATTGACTACCCCCAACAAGTCAATTATTTGTTATGTCCGATGATAGCTTAAAACAAGCCGTAGAATTACTTAAAAAATCCAAAAATATTTTGGTCTGTTTGCCGCGGATTTTATCAACCGACGCAATTTCCAGCGGGGTCGCCCTGCATTTGGTCTTAAGCAATTTAGGCAAAACCGTACGAGTGGTGGGCTCTGACCAGGAATTGCCCGAAAGCCATGGCTTTTTGCCAAAAAGCGGGGAAATCGCCACCAACCTGGCAAATTTGAAAAAATTCGTGATTTCTGTTGACCTGCGCAAAGCCCCAATCTCCGAGCTTTCTTATAATACCAAGGACGACAAATTAAACATTTATTTGACTCCCAAAGCTGGTTTTTACCAGTACTCGGATATTTCTACCAGCACCACCCAGCCAGAATTTGATTGCATCATCACTTTAGATTGCCAAGACCTGGACCATATGGGCGGCCTGTTTGAACAAAATACGGAATTTTTTTATGCCACTCCCGTCATAAATATTGACCACAGTCCGGCTAACGAACATTTTGGCCAGGTGAACGTGGTAGATTTAGTGGCGACCTCGGTTTCGGAAATCGTGGCTGATTTAATTAAAATCATCGATCCAAACATTGTCAGCAGTGATGTGGCCACGGCCTTGTTGGCGGGCATGATTGCCAAGACCAAAAGCTTTCAGACCTCAACCGTTACGCCAAAATCCTTGACTCTGGCTTCAGAATTAGTGGCAGCCGGTGCCAGGCGGGAAGAAATCATCCGAAATCTTTTCCAAACCAAATCCTTGTCAGTGCTCAAGCTCTGGGGCCGGGCCCTGGCCAGGCTGCGAGCCACCGAAGACGGTAAATTAGTCTGGGCAGTTTTAAACCGCGCAGATTTTGATCGGGCCGGCGCTACGTCTGCCTCCTTGCCTGGAGTCTTGGATGAGCTCATGGTTAACACTCCAGACGCCCTGATAACCTCGGTAATATTCGAAGAACCCAAGGGCGGAGTGACGATTTTGGTCCAGACAAACCGATCGGTTAATGGCCTTAAAATTTTTGCGGCCTTCCAACCAGAAGGAACCGCCCATTCGCTATCGTGGCATTTGGATACCGGCACGATTATTGATGCCGAAGCGCAGCTGCGCTTGGGCTTGGAAACGCTGACCAATAAATAACAGATAGTCACTTTTAGCTTGAGCCAATTAAAGCTATACTGATTTTAATTATGTCATCACATTTGCAGGTTGCGCCAGAAGAAGCGCAAGAAAAATTCAAGGAAAAAATGACCGAGATTGGCATTAAAGACCAAGAGCGGTCAGTTCAGCGTCATGCCGAAGAATTACAAATCAGTTATATCAACCTGAAAGGCTTTCCAATCGCCCCAGAAGTTTTGGTCCTCATCCCCGAAAACGTTTCTAAAGAATTGAAAATAATCGCAATATTCCGTGAAAATGACGAGTTAAGAGTCGCCGCAGTTGATTTGGCCAATGATCAGGTTATTAATTATTTAGAGGTCCTTTCAGTAGACGCCAAAGTTAAAATTGTCCCCTATTTGATTTCTGAGCACAGCTTTGATTTGGCTTTTAAGCTGTATGCGGCTGTACCAAAAATAAAAAAATTCGTGGTCGGCGTCCAAATTAGCTCTGATGATATCAAGAATTTTAAAGACAATTTGAAGACCATCCAAGACATCGACGTGAAGCTAAAAGAAGTTTCTTTAACCCAGGTTATTACCCTGTTAATTGCCGGAGCCATAATCGCTCGCTCTTCAGACATCCATATTGAAGCGGAAGAAAAGCAAGTCATGATCCGCTACCGGATTGACGGCGTGCTTCACCAAGTTGCCCATTTGCCGGTTGAAGACTGGCGCAAGATAATTTCCCGCGTAAAATTATTGGCCCACCTAAAATTAAACATAACCGACAAGCCCCAGGATGGCCGCTTCACAATTTATCTTGATAAAGAGACTATTGATGTGCGTATTTCCACCCTGCCAACCTCATACGGCGAAAGCGTGGTCATGCGGCTGTTAATGTCCTCCTTAATTGGCTTGAAAATTGATGATTTGGGCATGCGAGGTAAAGCTTTGGAAACCATTAAAAAACAGGTCCAAAGGCCTAACGGCATGATTCTGACCACTGGTCCGACTGGTTCTGGTAAAACCACGACCTTATATGCTTTTTTGACCACCCTTAATAAGCCGGAAACCAACATAATTACTTTGGAAAATCCGGTTGAATACCATTTGCAAGGCATTAACCAAAGCCAGGTCAGTGATGACCAAGATTATACTTTTGCCAGGGGCTTAAGGTCAATTTTACGCCAAGATCCGGACATTGTAATGATTGGCGAAGTCCGCGATGGCGAGACTGCGGAAATTGCCACCAACGCCGCGCTTACCGGCCATCTGGTTTTATCCACCCTTCATACCAATGACGCGGCCGGGGCTATCCCCCGCATGATAGCCTTAGGCGTTAAATCCTTTTTATTAGCCCCGGCTTTAAATGCGGTAATCGGCCAAAGGTTGGTTCGCCGGATTTGCCAGGACTGTAAGATTGAAACCAAGGTTGAGGGAGAATTATTGACAAGAGTTAAAGAAACCCTGGCAAAAATTCCAGCCAAGAGCGGGGAAAAGCCAGATTTGAATAATCTGAAGTTTTACAAAGGCCAGGGTTGTGAAAAATGCCAAGGCATCGGCTACAAAGGCCGAATCGGCATTTATGAAATCTTAACCATGAATCCTGATATAGAAAAAATAATTCTATCCTCCCAAGTTTCGGAATATGACATCCGGAAAATCGCAGCTGACTATGGCATGCTGACCATGGTGCAAGATGGCTTGCTCAAAGTTTTGGATGGCATTACGACCGTGGAAGAAGTTTTTGAAGTGATTGAGTAAAAACAAAAGATTAAAAAACCCTGCAACGCGCCATTATTGCAGGGTAAAAAACAGATCAAGATTTTGGAATATTATCTCCGTCGACGCGAGAGATAACAGATTTTTGCTACCAAACCCGCAACCACATACCAGCCCATTACACCGATGTTAAATAGCCATTGGCATTTCGGCCAGCGTTCTCTTTCTTGCAAAACACAAAAACACGGGCGGATAAAAACTTTCAGTAGGAAAAGTGAAACCTTTTTGTTATCCGCAAGCCAATCGGCTACCGGGGGAGACCAGCGTTCATACCAATTCGAAAGCCTCTTACCAAAACCAAACCCCTCCAGCCATGTGCGTCGGTACTGACGGAGCGTTTCTAATAAATCGTGGCTACTAATGGAATAAAGCTGGTCTGAACAAGAAAGTAAAACCGCCGTGGTTATGGTACAACCAATGGTATCAATGAACGAATCATACTTATCAACATAACCTCGCCGCATATTCTTGATTTCCCAAGTAAGGGTTATGGATTCATTTTGTCCAGGAGGCGTAAATGTAATTCGTTTATTCGGCTTAAGTATAATTTCACTGATAATGCTATCCGGAATGGAATACCGCCTGCTTTCAGAAAGGTGCAATGCTTTTACATGCCAGCCATTTTCAGGTTTGGACATATTCCCTCTTCTATTAAGATTGTTTGTTATCAAAGTGCAACGGCTTCATCTTAATACAATAAAGCCTGATGTCAAATCAATGTCGCCTAAAACGAAAATATTAAGATATTGAATAGAATTTATTAATAAAAAAATATCCCCACGCCAACATTGTTGGTATAGGGATTTTAGCAAAGGTTACTTTGCTTAAGAAAGGACCTTTGGGTCAATGTCTATGAAGACGCATAGACTCTTGCCCGTTTGAACCACCTCAATTTGGCCGCAGAACTGGCCATCTTCTAAACGCAAGGTTGTTGGCGGATTGGTTTGAGGGGTTATCAGGGCCAGCAATTTTTTGCCCATAATCACCTGAGCGGCGAGTGAGGTCTTATTGGGCTGGCCCAGTGAGGCTGTGGAAATGCTACCCATAATCACCACCTCTTTCTTGGGTTTAAAGCCCTTTATATTGAAAGAAAACGGGAGGTTTAATGAGCGCTTTGGGTAAGCAGAAGTATTATCCTTTCAAAAAATTTGGTCAAGCCATTGACCCCGCACCACTTTCTATAAAATCACTCCTTAATATTTTAGGATATTTAGTAAAACAATGACTTAATTAATAAAATTAAATATTTGCTTAGAAAGTGGTGCGGGGTTGACAGAAAAACGTAATCTTGTTAGGGTCTCAAAGGCTAAAATAAAAAGAGGTGCCCAATGAGCAGAAGAAAGAAAGGTAACCGTAAGGATGCGGACACCCCAGTAAAAAACCTAGTCATGATTTTGAAGCTTTTCCCAAAAAGTGAAAAACGATCAAGACTAGTAAGGAATTTTGTAAACCTGTGTTTTAACTACTATTTTTGGTATCAGGTTAACGAAGGCCAGCTTGACGGAATCAATATTCCAGAATCCGGTAAACGTCGAAAAGAAATCCACGACCAGATAATGGAAATTATCGCCAAACTGTTTTTACAGCCAGACGCCGAAAAAGTTTTTGGTGGACCGGTGCCTGACCGCTTTATGGTAAGGCAAATTATCGTTGAACACTGCCAAAAATATGGAAAAAAACGCAAGGCCAAACCCGCAGAGCCGCTTACATGAATAAGCGGTTCTTTTTTATATAGTTAAACGTTGCAACATTTTTTCAACAGTTTTTCGGTCCTGGAGTTTTGCAAGCAACCCATAATTCTTTTTTGGCCAATCCTTAATAACAATTAATTTTCTAAGGGTTTCCATTATCTCATTGTGGATAACCGATTTATGACTATCGGGCGATGAACTTGACTTTCTTCGGTAATTTTCCCCACCAGTAGTATTTTGTTGGTATTTATAACTCTCAGTTTGATATTGTCGGCACAATTGGACAAACCTATCTCTGGCCCTATCTGTCCCAAATAAAGACAATAATTGCTCCCATTCATTAGCCAGTTCATTTGCTTCTGTTTCCAAATCAAGCTGCGTGTTTAGAGTATCTGCATGAAGCCTGTTGGTGTGTCGATCGAATTTAGCCTGATTGACTATGGGACTTTCTTCAATTGGAAAAGTTATTCTTTCGCCCATAATTTTACTTAGTTAATTGTTTAAGTTTGAACTTTGCTTCGGCTAATTTCTTTTTTTCATTATCCACCACCACAGTCGGGGCATTTTTGGTGAATTGGGAATTTTTCAGTTTATTTTCCTGGGCTTTGATATAGTTTTTAAGATTGCTGACTTCTTTGTGTAAATGTTCCAAGCTGGCTTCGGGCAATTCCAACCAGAAGTTAACCCCAGCTTCATGGCCATGGGCCTTGCGTTCTAATTTAGCAGTCGGCACTAAAATTGCTCGAGCTAAAATTTCAATAATACCCTTATCGACCATCAAGGCTTTAGTTGCTGAACCGGTTATGTAAACTGGGACTTTTTCTTGAGGGGTAATTTTGTGGACAGCTCGGGAATTGCGGATGGCAATAATTAACTTTTGGATTTTCAGAAATTCCTTGTCTGCCCCAGGCTTAATTTTTTTAGTCTTTGGCCAATCGGAAATCATCAACTGGGTTTTTTTATTATGTCTTTGCCACAGGCTTTCGGTAATGAAGGGTGCAAAAGGATGCAGAAGTTTTAAGCAACTTTGGAAAACCCCCAACAAGACCTTGGAATTTGGCTGGATTTTTTGGATTTCCACGTACCAATCAGCCAAGTCATGCCAGATAAAATCATATAAAGCTTGGCCCGCATCGGAAAATCTAAACTTATTAAGATGTTCGGTCACTTGGTTTACTAAAATTTGTTGTTTGTGGAGTATCCACTGGTCAGCCAACGAACTCCCACCACCCCGCCCTGCGGGCACCCCTCCTCCACCGCCATTGCGGGGCAGGCGGGCAGGAGGGGAGGTTCTTGCTGGGGCCGAGTTTATTTGTCGGTCAACAAAATTACCAATGTTCCATACTTTATTAATAAAGTTTCGATAGCCAGCGATTTTTTCTTCGCTTAACCTGAAGTCTTGGCCAGCCGTGGTGCCCAAGACCAAGCTCAAACGGATAGCGTCAGTACCGTATTTTTCAGCCATGGGCAAAGGGTCAATGCCCGTACCTTTGGACTTGGACATTTTCTTGCCATCCTTGTCCAAAACCAGTCCATGGATAAACACGGTTTTAAAAGGCACTTCATGAGCGAATTTTAAGGAGAACATGATCATCCTGGCCACCCAGAAGAACAGAATATCCCAAGCAGTTTCCATGACAGCCGTGGGGTGGAAGGTTTTTAAATCTTTGGTTTTGTTGGGCCAGCCCAAAGTGGAAAAAGTCCAGAGTCCAGAAGAAAACCAGGTATCCAAAGTGTCTTGGTCTTGAATAAAATGCGTGCCGCCGCAAGTCTGACATTTATTAGGCGCCAGCGTGGCCGCGACTGGTGCGCAAGTCTTGCCCTTTTTTAAATTATCTTGGCAATACCAAACCGGGATCTGGTGGCCCCACCAAAGTTGGCGGGAAATGCACCAGTCGCGGATATTTTTCATCCAGTGGAAATAAATTTTTTCAAAGCGTTCTGGCACGAACTTGATTTTGTCGGCTTTAACCGCGGCCAAGGCGGGTTTGGCCAAAGGCGCGATTTTCAAAAACCATTGTTTGGAAACCAAGGGCTGGACAATGGAACCGCATCTATCACAATGCGGCACGCTGGAGGTGTAGGGCTCAATCTTGATTAATAGGTGTTTTGCCTGCAAATCAGCAATGATTCTGTCCCGAGCCTGGCTGACCAACAGACTAGCGTATTTACCAGCCGATCCAGTCATCCGGTTGTCCTCACCAACTACTTGCTTGATTGGCAGTTTGTGGCGTTCCCCCATTTCCCAATCAGCCGGATCATGGGCAGGCGTAACTTTCACTACCCCAGTGCCGAATTTGGGATCCACTAACCTGTCGGCAATCACGGGCAAAGTTAAAGATCCAGATTCGGTTTCAAAAGTGATTTTTTTGCCAACGTATTTTTTATATCTGGGATCTTTAGGATTGACTGCCAAAGCTGTATCCCCGACCTTGGTCTCCGGCCGAGTGGTAGCCACGCTGAAGGGGCCGTATTTAATATAGTAAAGATGGCCAGGCGTATCTTTGTGCTTCACTTCCAAATCTGACAAAGCGGTTTGGCAACGGGTGCACCAATTAATCAGTCTTTCGCCGCGGTAGATCAAACCCTCATTAAATAAAGTTATAAAAGCTTTTTGCACGGCCTGAGTTAAATTCGGGTCCATGGTAAAGTGTTCGCGCGACCAATCACAAGAAGCGCCCAGGGAACGGATTTGGTCAGTGATGCGCGTGCCGTATTTTTGTTTCCACGCCCAGACGTGCTTTAAAAAAGTTTCTCGGCCAATTTCGTGTCGGCTAATGCCCTCAGTCTGTAACAACCTTTCCACCAGAATTTGCGTGGCAATGCCGGCATGGTCAGTGCCTGGCAACCATAAGGTTTTTTCGCCGAGCATGCGGTGATAACGGGTTAAAATATCTTGGATGGTTATCCCAGTGGCATGGCCCAAATGTAATTCGCCAGTGACATTGGGCGGAGGCATGCTAATGGAGAAAGCTTTTTTTCTGCGGCCTGGGAGTTTGTCAGGATTAAAATAGCCAGACGCTTCCCAGCGCTTGTAAATCGGCTCTTCAATGCCTAAATGGTTGTATGCTTCGTTACCCATATGACGATAGCTGATTTTACTCTCAATACGGTAATTTTACCAGTCTTTAGCGGATTAAACCAAGTCAACCACTCTATTCCCGTGTTGGATTGACTTTCGTGCTTGTTTTAAATAGGCTATTATCAAGCAAAACCAAAAGGAGAAATAGCATGGCCTCGGACATACTCGGGTTTCAACCTTATGGTCGGCTTAAGACATTAAGGTTTTACCAAAACGCTTATCAAAACCAGTTAGCCAATGCGCCTCTTACTAAGAAAGAGAGGAAACATATTGAGCTTTGTTTGGCTGAAGTTAAAAGAGAGTTAAAAGAACTCAATGCGGCTCTGCGTGCAATAAAAAAGAAACAGGTGGAGGAATGAAAATGTTAAAACAGATCTTTCTAGGCATAACCTCGGTAGTTTTTCTAGGACTTGCAGCTGTTCTTCTCTGTTTTTGCGCAGGATTTGGAATACCTCTCGTGGGGTTTATTGCTTACAGGCTTATTCAGGGTAACGAAAACTTCCTCAGCCTATTTCTGAGTAGCCTGGGTGTCGCGAGTATATTCTTACTAGCACGTTTATCTTTTTATGTGTTTGAAAAAGCTTGTGATGCCACGTAATTTTAAAAACACCCGTGAATTTAGGCGGGTGTTTTCCTTTACCCCCTCTCCCTTTGGGAGAGGGTATCCCGCCGAATGGCGGGAGGGGTGAGGGTTACTCGGAATTATTAGGAAAATTATTAATCAACCTCACCCTCAATCCCTCTCCTTTATAGGAGAGGGGGAAATTCACAAATCAGGTTTTATTAATTTATCTCCCCAGCTCCCAGACTGGATTGATCTTCAAAGTCTGCCAATGGGATTTTTGGTTATTTAAAATTTCAAAATAACCAGCCGAGGCAATCATAGCGCCGTTGTCAGTGGTATAAGCTTGGGGCGAGACGAACAATTCAAAGCCATTATGGTGTAAAGTTTCTTGCAAATCAGTCCTTAATTTTTCATTAGCCGCCACGCCGCCACCCAATAAAACACTTTTAGGTTTTAATTTAAGAGCGGCTTTTAAGGTTTTACCGACCAAGACCTCCGCAATTGCGGCTTGGACTGAAGCGGCTAAATTTGCCCGAGCCTGGAAATCCAAACTTGGTTTATCACGTAAATAATACATGACTGAAGTTTTCAAGCCCGCAAAACTAAATTCAAAATTATCTTCATCCAACATTGGTCGGGGCAAGTCAATTACGGGTTTCCCCTTTTCTGCCAGCTCGGCAATTTCTGGACCGCCAGGATAAGGTAGTCCAATCAGCTTGGCAGTTTTGTCAAAAGCCTCGCCAGCCGCATCATCCCGAGTTTTGCCAATTAACTTGGTAGATTTCCAAGAGTGGTTCTTGGGATTTTCTGAAAGCCAAAGCAATTCCGTATGGCCGCCGGAAACCACCAAAGCCAAGGCTGGGAGCGCAGGAATTTTTTCGGCTAACCAACAGCTAGCTAAATGCCCGGCAATGTGGTTGACGCCATATAAAGGAATGCCCGTGGCAAAACTTAAAGTCCGGGCGGTTTCCACGCCCACCATCAAAGCCGTGGCCAAACCCGGTCCAGCCGTGACTGCAATGGCATCAATACCTTTCAAGGCCAAACCGGATTTTTTTAAAGAGCCAATCAAGGTCGGGATGATTGTAGCCGCATGTTCCCTGGCGGCAACTTCAGGAACCACGCCCCCGGTTTTTTGATGGATCAAGATTTGCGAAGCCGTGACGCAACTTAAAACTGCCAGTTTTTTCTTTTCGGCTTTGACCACCGCAATTGAAGTGTCATCACAACTGGTTTCAATCCCTAATATAATCATTTATTTAGCATAATCTATTTAGCAATGAATATTTTTGGTCTTCCGCCAGAGGCGGACCCCGCAGTATAGCTGGGCTATGCCTAAAATATCCATATTCTAAGACTAGCATATTTGAAAATTGGCTTAGAAACAGGGTTGATCCCGCACCACTTTCTAAGCAAATATAAAATAATTAATCAGATTATTATTTTGCTGAATATTCAAAAATTAGATAAATGATTTTTATAGAAAGTGGTGCGGGATTGACAGAATAGGGGTTTATATTTAAGCTTTTGCTATAAAATAAAAAACAGTACTTGAAAAACAACAAGGAGGTTTTTTCGTGGTTCAAAGCTCGTTAAAAAAGCCAAGAATTGTCAGGGTATACCGGGCAATAATCTGGGGCCGACGTTTTGAAGAAGCATCTGAAGCTGGGGTTGAATATTTGTTATTTCAACGTTCCCGCACAGTCCACTTCCCGAATATGTGGGAATGCCTTGGCGCTACGCCTGAACCAGACGAAAAAGATAAGGCAAAATTCATTTTGCCTAAGGGCAGTTGGGCCGAAGCCGGCATTAAGATAAGCAAGATCCAAACCGAGGTATTCCGTTTCCAAAGGAAGATTGCAAACTGGCCTGGAAGTCGGTACAACGGCTATGATTTTTATGAATCGGTTTACTACTTGGTCGATTGTGCCACCATCAGAGGAATTGATTTGTGCCCCCAACACCGTGGTTCTGGTTGGTTCCCCCTCCCGGCAATTCTTGCTCTAAAACCGGTTTTACGGGAAAGTACTTTTCAAGCGTTCCTGGCTTTAAAAAAAATTGACCTTTCCAAGTACCAAGTCAATTCCAAACACCACTAATTAGGATCTTTTAAAAGGCCGTCTGTAATCCCAGCGGCCTTTTTGTCTTGACTTTTTTTAAGGATTTGCTAAAGTGCATAAATAAAATCGTTATTTGTTTTTGACCAGCAAGGAGGATTAAATGAGCTTAGAAACCATTGGAGTCATTATCGCGATTGCCGTGATTGTATTGTCGTTAGCAGGGGGTTGCCGCTGGATAGTAAGACATGGCCAAGGCGGTACCCTTTTAGACAAGGATCCTCGCCAACCCGATCGAAGGTTTCCGCTTTAAAAACCTTTTACAAATCCACAAAATCCGCTTCAGTCTCTGGGGCGGGTTTTTCTTGACGATAAAAAACCATGGGATTATTATAAAGATGCTCTTTAGCGGGTTCTAACCCCGCCCATCAAAAGGTCGTCAATGACGACTATCAATGGCGACTGAATGGTGTTCTCGCAGTATAACCCCTGGCCGAATGATTTTTATCGGCCAGGGTGTTTTTTTTATGCAAAAAATACCTTTTTGCCCAAAAGCAGACGTGCTATAATTTTAACAATATCAAAATAAGCGAGAGATTATCAATATTAATATTAAGTAGTATGAAAAAAACAGTTGTTATTATATCTATCGTTATTGCCGTCGGTATTTTGGGCTTTGTCGCTTATAGCCTTTTGACTTCTTCAAAAGTACCCCAAGCATTTATTGATAAGCACAACGAAAAAGTCGCTTTGGAAAAAGAAGCAACTCAAGCGGCTGATTTGAACAGTTTGCCTGAATGGAGCAATGTTGATAAGCAGATTAGTGAAAAAAGCTATACTAACGCCTTAAAAACAATCGAAACTGGTTTGAGTCGGAAAAAAGAGGCCGCGGCAAAATTAAATGCCATAGATGGCAAATTGTCAGAATTGAAATCACTTTCTGAAAAAATTACCGATTCTAAAGTAAAGACAAGCGCTGATAATTTTATTGAGACAGCCAAGAAAGAAAATTCCGCTAAAAGTGCTTATAATAACCTTCAGATCCAGATGATTGAAAAGTTAAAAGCGATGGTCGATATTTTAGAAAAAAATCCTAATACTATAAGTACCGCTAATGAAAAAATCATTAACACTCTGAGCAATGAAATTAACAGTTTAAAAACTCAGATCAACGAAGCTGAAACCGCGCTCAATACCATTCAAAGTCAGTACAAGGTTGCTGAAACAGACTTTTTTAAACTTGCCGGTTTAGAAGTAGAAAAGTAGTAAATATTTATTAAAGTAATACCGAAGACTTCGCTGTTTTTTCATTTTGGCTATTGACCATAACCTAACAATAAGGCAGTATTCATTTTGTATTCACGGCCCTATCGTCTAACGGTTAGGCCCGCCCGCCGAAGCTTCGCTTCAGGCGAAGCGGGCGGGACATTCGCTTTTTCCCGCCATTTGGCGGGACCGTGCCGTACGGCGGGGCAAGCCGCCAAACTATATGTTTACTGTTTATATTATTAAGAGTTTAAAGGTGAAAAGATATTATGTTGGCGTTGCCGAAGATGTAAGTGATCGTATTGCCCAACACAACCAAGGCAAAGTCCGTTCGACAAAGGCTTTTACTCCTTATAAGCTTATTCATACAGAATCCTTTCAAACTCTTTCACAAGCAAGAGCACAAGAAAGTAAGATTAAACGCTCTGGTCATATCGAGCGCTATCTAAAGAATTTTATGGCCCTATCGTCTAACGGTTAGGACATCGGCTTTTCAAGCCGGTAATCGGGGTTCGATCCCCCGTGGGGCTACCAGCTCGTTTCGCGTGTCAAGTTGTGCGTGAACCGTTTTTACGTTTCCCGCTCCACCCTCCACGCGAATCCTCGCTTCACCCCAACGACGCGTGCTCACTCAGCGTTCCGCGCCACGTCGTCGGGGTCCCCCGTGGGGCTACCACTACCAAACTTTAATTTCTCAAAGATAGTGGTATCCTAAGGGTGCGTGGATATTTACGTACTTATCAACTAATATTATCAAATATGCGCAAAAATACGCTTTGCGGGATGATCGCCCTTGCCATGCTTTTATTCCCGTTACATGCCGTACTGGCAGCCTCAAATAGTTTAATTGATCAGGTTACAACCCCGCTCCATCCAATCCTTCAGCAACTCCACGCGAAGACTTACAATGCCACGGCGCAAGGCAAGACTTATACTGATAAAAAAAATGGCTTTAGCCTAACCTTGCCGACAGGCTGGAAAAAAATAACCACGCCGGCCAACTCCATCTTCGCCGCGCAACCAACCAACAACATTGACGCGGAATTATTGCTTACCATGACTAAGTATAAAACCCAAAAACAAGCCAATGCTGCTAACACCAGTATCACTAAAAACCCTAAAAATTTTGGGAAACTTCTACTCAAGGGCTTCCAGGCAGAATTCCCCACCGGAAACTGTATCCTAAAAACTGCCTTGAAGAAAAATTTGGGCGGCAAAGTTGGCACTCGTGCGAATGTTAATTGTGTCCTGGGGACAACGTCCTATACACTGAGCACATTTGCCTTTGTCCACAAACTCACCTATTACGCATTTGTAGACTTGGCTCCAACCAGTCAATTCTCCGGACTCCTCCCGAAGTTTGACGCAATCATAGCTAGCATGAAGTTTACGAAGTAAATTATAAGAGGCAGTTTACTCGATTAATCCGATAGGTACTTTTCCTAGATCAGCTGAAGAAACTGGGGTGCTTAATTTTTTAAGAACCTTAATTGCTGTTTTTTCATACATTTCATATTTCTTGCCATCTTTTGGACTAATATACCAATATTTTTTTCCATTTTTTACACGCAAAATTTGTCCCTTATACTTTGCAATAACTGCCTGAGAACCGCCTTTCTGACCGGGTTTTGGGATGGCTTTTATCACACTTTCAGGCACAGCGACAGACAATTTCATCAAAGCCGAGGTTATTCCGGTGCTGGTAATTTCGAAACGCTTCCCTTTAGTCGGACGCAGGTACCATAGGCGCGCTGCACCCTTTGTTGGCCGGAGGAGAACACCGGCGTACTTCGCTACAACTTTCTTGTCCACCTTAATCCCCTTGTTCGCATCAGCCTCGCGCAGCTTTATTGGGGTTATATACGATTCTCCTACGAAACCAACCGCATCAATAATTCCAGTATTTTCATTTCGGTATAAACGCTTAAGTAGATCGTTGTATGGCATGAGAGGGTACTGCTGCTTAACCAGACTAATGAGCCCGGTCATGATGGGTGCGGAAAATGAAGTGCCACTCTCGACGTCATAGAAACCACCTAAGGAACTTGAAACGGGAACTGCCGTGGAGATAACATCTTCACCCGGTGCGTACGCATCAACGCAATTTCCAAAGTTCGACCATTGGGTGAGATAGCCGCTATTGGTAATAGCGCCAACACCGACTACTGCGTTCTTTCCTATATCATTGCATACTGGGGATTGTGGAATAACATTCAAATCTTGGCCTATACCCCCTTCGGTGTCACCATTCCCTGCTGCGGCTACTACTATGACTCCATGATCATGGGCGTACTTGATAGCTGAATTAAAATCGGTAGTGTAGCCAGTTGTGGTAGTGGTGCTAAGGCTGAGGTTAATAATCGTTGCGCCATTATTGACTGCATAACGAATCGCTTTCGTGACAGCGGCCGTTGGGCAACCCTTAGCACCGCATACAATAAGCGGCATGATTTTCACTTTCGGATTGATACCAGCAATGCCAACGCTATTATCTCGCACTGCGCCAATAATCCCTGCTACCATCGTGCCATGGGAACCACGGGTAGTCATTTCACCTTCATTTGAAATAAAATCCCAACCGTAAATATCATCAACGTAGCCGTTTTTATCGTCATCTTTCTTATTCCCAATTTTTTCTTTTGGATTTTTCCAAATTACACTGCGCAAATCCGGGTGGTTCACGTACACTCCATCATCGATAACGGCGACAATTTGCGTTTTAACCACTTTGGATAAAGACCAGGCACGATCTATCCCTACGACCTTAAGGTATTGCTGTAACGCTGAATACGGATCCGTGGTGAACGGTTGCCATACTTCAACAGTTGGCCCTTCTGCTGAAATTGTTTGCCCCGTTGAAGTCATAGTGAAATCTAACCTCACGGCCCCAGAAGTAGCTCCACTTGGTACCACTGCAGTTAAACCCGTCTTCGTCCATGTACTATCCGTTACTGTTCCTTGCACGCCATTGAAAAATACTTTGACTGTGTAATAATATGCTGTTGCAGACCCAAACATGTCCTGTAAATACTTACCTGTAATAGCAAGGTTTGTACCAGCAACAACGGCTGTTTTATCGACCGAACTAATTACGGGCTGAATACTATATAACGGCGCGCTAACTGCTGAAGAATCAATGTACAAGTGTAAATAGCCTGGCGCAAAATACCCATCAGTGTCAGGTGGCACCTGAATTGTAATCGATGTGTCCGTCCATGAAATCATCTCAGAACTTGTAGAATATACGCATGGTAATTCAAAAGTCGAAATTATAATCTCATTAAAGCAAATGTAATCACCATACGATGCTGATGCTCCAAAGCCACCTCCCGTAATTATTAATTGGGTATTACCGGGACTTATAACCGACGTAGATAATCCAGTAACCGTTGCCGCTCTTGCGCCATAGCCAACAAGTAAACAGCCACTAAAAATACCTATAAACACCGCAAAGTTTCTAAGGAATTTATTCACAATATTTGCTTATTTCTTATTCAAAAAAACTTCGTATTCTATTTGTGTATCGTACAAAGTGAATTTGCGCATAGGTATGTGATTAATAACATAGATAACCGTAGTATACAGCCGTTAATCAGTTTAAAAAACCTCGATTAAACCGCTTGATTATATAGTATTGGTTAGTATGCAAACCTCTTTTTAATGTTTATGTATTTAAGAGTATAATTGATTAATAACATTTAATTCATAACTAATCAGGTAGTTTATGAAAAAAATATCACTTCTCGTTTCAATTTTGGTAATCAGCGTATTTTTAATGCCAACCGGCCTTTTTGCATATACAAATGTGCAAACCGTTAGCCAATCAGCCCTTTTGCCTTTGGGCAGAGTTTTGGGGGAAAACATCGTCAAGCCGACACTAAAAAATATTAGCCTGACTAATGGTGCTTATAAATTTAAGTCCGGCAAAAAAACCATTAGCCTTAAACCCTTCCCAGGTTATTCTGGGAAAGTTATGGCCCGAGCGATAAATTTTGGCGGCAAGTCAGGTACGGTGTATCTGTTCATTCCGCAAGGTTCATACAGCAAGGCAATTGTAAGTTACTATTTACCAAGCAATTATTCTAAACGCCGGGAGATTTATCCATTTAGCAATACCAGCGGATTTAAAGGTTGGAATGCCAGTATAAGCGTGGAGCCTTTAAATTATAAAGTTTATTTGGCTCTTGGCACCAAAAAAGTCGGGGCCAGCGCCAGGATTGTGGAAATTACCAGCAAAGGCTTGCTCTGGGTCAATAACCCAACCGTGGTAGAAACCGAAGGTAAGGGTGCAGTCCTAGTCCAATTTCTAAAACTTTACCCCCTGCAAAACGGCTTGGTGACCATGATCAGCGGTAATACTTCAAGCTTGAAAGTTTGGAAATATTCCAGCTCAGCCAACCGTTATGACCAGGATAAAAATTTTGATGTCAGCGCCATTAAGGTCGATGGCGAAAAAATATCCTTATAACAAATTATTACTAGATACTTGTCATTAGGCCGAAAATCTGTTATATTCTTGTCACCATGCCAAAAAAAGCAGCTTCAATAAAGAACATCGAAATCGCTTCCGCGCCCCAGGAAAAAGACTGGCTGGAAGAAAGGTATGACGGCCAATTGGCGGTGGATGTTTACCAAACGCCCACGCATATCGTCGTCCAATCCACCGTAGCCGGGGTCAGGCCTGAAGATTTAGATGTCGCTATAAGCAACGACTTAGTGACCATCCGGGGAATGCGGCAGCGCGAGAACACGGTTGAAGATGGGGATTATTTTACCCAGGAATGTTACTGGGGAGGTTTTTCCAGGTCCATAGTTCTGCCGGTGGACGTGCTAAGCGAAAAAGCCGATGCCACTATGAAGAATGGCATTTTGACAATCACTATCCCAAAAGTTAAAACTGCCAAGACCCAGGTTTTAAAAGTAAAGCAGGAAGAGGATTAATTTTCATAAGGCATGAGATTTATAACGGCGGGATAATTCCACCCGCTTTTTCTTAAGATTTATTTTTTATGAAAGGCATAATTGAAAAAATTGACGGTGCCCACACAACCATTCGTTTAGTCAGTGGCGAGGCTTTGGTTTGGCCAACAACCACCTTGCCTGAAGGCGCGGAAACTATGTCAGTAGTGGAGTGTTCCCTGACCTTGATGCCTCGGGATGAAAATGATGAAAATGAAATTTCCCGGCGCCAGTTAAATGAGATTCTGTCCAGCCAGCCAGAGGAATGACCAGGCCAAAAAGAAATTTTTTAAAAAAGAGAGACGGCAGCCTTAACTGGATCGACCTGGGTTTTTTAGTTATCATTGTTGCTATTATTTTGGCAGCGATATTTGCCGTGCCCCAGGTCTATGCAAAAAAAATCCTGCCCGGCGTCTGGCTTGGCAATGTCCCCGTGGGCGGCAAAACCAAAGAACAAGCTAAGGAATTATTTAACCAAAAAGTTGACTTGATGCTTGAGAAAGGCTTGAGCGTTACGGCTGAAGGCAAGACCAAGAATTTATCAATCCAGCAGGCCGTAACTTCCAGCGATATCACCCCCCCCTTGATTGATATTGATGTTGACGCCAGCCTTAATGGCGCTGAGGGCTATGGCCACGCTTTTGGCTTTTTCCGGAATACGGCGCAGGCTTGGCGGGCAATTATTTTCCGAAAGCACATCACCCCAGTCTACCAGACTGATGAGTTGGCAGTTGAAGAAGCCCTAAGGAATTATTTTGGCGCTAAGGATGTTGTGCCTGAAAATTCGCATTTGCTTTATGAAAATGGCGCTTTTCGGGCCAGCCAGGAAAAGGCCGGTAAGGGCTATCTGTACCAAAGCGCAATTAAAGTTGCCCTAACCCAGTGGAAAAATATTGAACCAGCCAAGATTGAATTGACCAAGGGCGAAGAACCAGCGCGGGTTACTTCAAATGAAGTGAGTAAATTTATCGACCAAGCCCAGGCAGTTGCCAACCGTGCGCCTTTTAGTTTGGATATTGCAGACGCAAAAGCCGAAACTCTGGACAGCAAAACCATTGGCCAGGGTTTGGATGTGGTTTTCAATAAAAAACATACTTTGGTTTTGGCTTTTACGGAAAGTAAATTGACCAATTTAATCAAAAAATTGCAGACGCAAATAAATGTCGAGGCTCAGGATTCCAGGTTCAGGATTGAAAATGGCAAAGTGGCGGAATTCCAGCAAGGCAAAGAAGGCAAAAAATTGGACGTGGCGTCAACCTTGAATAATTTAAATGAGCAGTTGATAAGCAAGAAACAGAAAGTTGCCCAAGTTGTCATTAAAATCCAAAAACCAGTTTCAGCTTCGGATAGCGCCCAGAGCCTAGGGATCACCGAATTGGTAGCTACGGGCAAAACTAATTTTGCGGGCAGCCCCCAAAACCGCCGCCATAACATTGCTAATGCGGTAAAGCTTTTGAACGGCTTGATCATCAAGCCCGGTGAAGAATTTTCTTTGGTTTCCGCCCTGGCGCCAATTGAAAAATCCAATGGCTATTTGTCAGAGTTGGTTATTAAGGGCAACCGGACTATTCCCGAAGTCGGCGGCGGCTTATGCCAAGTCGGCACCACCATGTTCAGGCTGGCCTTGAATTCCGGCTTGCCGATTTTGGAAAGGCGGAACCATAGTTACCGGGTCAGCTATTATGAACCGCCCGTGGGCATGGATGCCACGATTTATGACCCTAAGCCGGATTTTCGGGTGAAAAATGATTACCCCACCGCCCTGCTTTTGCAAGCCCGGGTCCAAGGCAGTAATTTGATTTTTGATTTTTACGGCACTAAAGACGGTCGGGAAGTAAATTTAACCAAGCCAAAACTTTTTAACGTGACCAAGCCGCCGGCCACTAAATATATCAAAACCACAGAATTAAAACCTGGAGCCAAAAAGCGTTTGGAACGCGCGCACAATGGCGGTTCGGCATCATTCACCTACTCCGTGACAAAAGATGGAAAAACTGCCAGCCAGACTTTCAATAGTGTCTACCGCGCTTGGCAAGAAGTCTGGCTTGTCGGCGCCACAGCTGAAGAAGTGGCAGCTGACCAAGCGGCGTGAATAATTAACGTCATTGCGAGCCCCGAAACCGGGGCGAAGCAATCTCACCCGCATGGAGATTCTTCGCTCCGTTCAGAATGACAGAAAAAGAAAAAGCCTATCAAGCGATAGGCTTAGGTTGGCTTAGCTGGATTTTTTTGTTTTTGTCGCCTACGGAGAATAAATGATGGCCGTAGGACCAAGAGAACCACTGCAGCAACCAAGATGATTATATGCCAAGCCGTACTCATTTCTTAACCCCCTAGCTTTTTAACTTTTCTTTGTGAGGCTTTCTTAAGTAACCACCTTGCCACCACAGCAAAAAGAATTATGGCTAACCCAATTGCGATCAAGCCTCCTGCTGTCAGTTGTTCCTGCATTTTTGCCTCCTTGTTTTTGAAAACAACGCTATTTACATTATTATAACAAAAAAGATTTTTTAAGGCCAGCAATTAAGAAAAATCCGCAAATCAAAGATTGCGGGTCGGTTCGTCAATAATACTCCCTTGCTGAGTATCGGGAATTTTGTACTTTTTCAGCAAATGGGCGTACCAAGCCAAGACGAATGAACTTACCAAGGCTTCAATACACAACCAGAATTCGACTGAGTAAAGAACATTTTTAACCATCAAATTATTTACAATAGTGGCAAAGCTATAAAAGACACCGATGATGAACAGGATCAAGGAGAAGAGTCGGGCTGTTTTTATACCCATCCGCTTTGTTTGCATATAGTGCAAGAGGCGGTTGTATTTTTTGAGCCTGAGCATGTCGCCAATAAGATAGCCAACTAGCGGTGGGATAGCAACGAGCATGCAAAAATTAAAGGCTATGCAAAAGATCTGTTCTAAGTCTGAAATCACCAAGTTAAACCTCCGGTTTTTGGTTAGGCGTAACCTAACTAACTAGGATGATTTTTGTCAAATTAGAAAAAACCCAGATCACGTCCTATGCGATCCGGGTTTTAGACTTGGGTCATGTACATTTTCTCTCCATGGGGGGTAAAAATGAAGAGTTTGAGTCTTTGAAGAACTTGTCATTTGCCAAAGTCGACTGTATCTTTGGGCTGGGTCAGCCAGTCAATGACTTTGCCGACTGCCCTGACTGCTTCGTTTTTCCCAGGGCTTGTTGAGGTTTTTTTTGTAGCTTGTGATTCGTCAGATTTTTCCCTGGATTTTTCTTCAGACGAATGAGTGGTTACTTGAACCGATGAAGATTCTGGGGTAATAATACCGGCTGCATATTCACCCATGGGCGTGTTTAAAAAAACACCATTGGTTCCGAACCACGCATACAGCACGGCGACTATGCCAATCAAGGTAATAACGCCGCCGATGAGCTGGCCGATGCTAGACAGGCTTTTGGCATGCGCCGCAGCCACTTCTGATCGGCTATGGAAGAATTGGGACAACAGAAACAGAAAGACAATTGCCCCAATAATCAGTGCACCCAGGTTTTCCTTAGCCAGAGAGATGAAATAATCCATCATTGGCCTCCGCCGAAAATTTTGAGTATGCTCTGGAAGCTGACATTGAGCCCGTAGCAATACAAACTGCAGACACAACCGGCGTACAAGATCGCATAAGCGACTATTTTGGCCAGCAAATCAGCGCCCGTGCTGAGGATTGTCCAAATCAGCGCCAGGACGAAAACCCCAGTTGAGATGCGGAAAGTATTGCTTAGCAAGCCAGAGCCGTTTTGCAGCTCTCCAACCGGACGGTGGGAAAAGAGAATTAGCCCCACCACGACAATGCCGGCCAGGATTAAAAGCACCAGCCTCCTTTGGCCGAATGCTCTTTTTATAAACATAACCACTCCTTTGGTTTATGGTTTGAATCAAGATTTCAAAGACCTGCTTTAATATCCGGTTTTTGGTTTACAAAAAAACCGACTATCCATTTTGAAAAAGGCCAGAAATAAAATTGCATCCAAGAATCTGCAGCCAAGAAGATTGCACCGAGGAATAACCAAGAGATGAACTCCGTGTTTACCTTGGTGCAACCCCCATGCTTGTCGTGGCTGCAGGCTATTAGATGCAAATCCTAGACCTTTAAAAGGTTAATCGGTTTTCAAGGGTTCCCACCCTCTAAATTTAAGAACCCTGAAACTTATCACCTATTTGTCATTCTGTCAACCCCCCTTAGGCGAAATGTTTGAAAAAAGCCCAAAAATCCTTGTTTTTTTAGGTTAAAGTGCTAAAATTTAAGTCACCAATTTTAATACAAGCCCTAAGGTAATTCATTACAATTCTTATGGTTATTAAAACCCAGACTTTTTCTACCAAACCCAAAGCTCAGGCAATAGCCCTGGCAGTTTTTGAGAACCAAGACTTGACCAAACATCCTTTTTATAAGGGCTTGCCCCTGAATATTCGGCAAACGGCCTTGGCTTATCTCAAGTCCAAGGAATTTGTTGGTAAAAATGACGAGGTGAAGGTGGTGCCTTATGGAACCAAGGGCCAGGTTTTAATTTTAATTGGTAAGGGCGAAGAAAAAAATTGGACGCTTCGTCAAGCCAGAAATTTAACCAGGCAAATAACCCTGGTTTGTAAAAATCATCGGCTAAAAGAAATGGCTCTAATCCTGGAAGATTTTTGGGTAAAGGATTTATTGGCTGAAAATTTATCCGAACTCATGGCTGAAAATATTTTTTTGGCTGAATATGAATATACAATTTATAAATCTGCACCTCCAGGCGGCTGGCCGAAAATCAAGAAAATTTTAATCTTAAGCAAAAAGCATACAGCCGCGGAAATTTCGCGAGGCCTAAAAAAAGGCTTGATAATTGGCGAAGCCACAAACCACGCGCGTGATTTAGCCAATACTCCAGGCGGGGACATGACCCCAATCAGTCTGTCTGAAGCGGCAAGGAAATTAGCCAAAGAACATGGTTTCACCTGCACGGTCTTGCTCCACCAAGAAATGCAAAAATTAAAAATGGGCGGCATCTTAGGCGTGGCTCGGGGTTCGGACTTGCCGCCAACCTTTAGCATTTTAGAATACGCCCATCCTGAAAATCAAAAAGATCCGGCAATAGTTTTTATTGGTAAAGGCATTACTTTTGACAGCGGCGGCTTGAATACCAAGCCTGATACGTCTATGTATGAAATGCATATGGACATGTCTGGTGCGGCTGCAGTTCTTGGCGCCATGTCGGCCATTGCCCAGTTGAAATTACCAGTTCATGCCATTGGTTTAGTCCCCGCTGCAGAAAACATGTCAGCTGGTTCAGCTTACCGGCCAGGTGACCAATTGCGGAGCATGTCTGGCAAGACCATTGAAGTCAAACATACCGACGCCGAGGGTCGGATAATTTTGGCTGACGCCTTGACCTATGCGGAAAAGTTCAAGCCCAAGATCGTGATTGATGTTGCCACCTTGACCGGCGCAGCCATGGTGGCTTTAGGCCAGAGAACTGCCGCGGTTTTGTCGCCAGAAGAAAAATTAGCCGCTGAGATTCACGAAATTTCTGAAAATTGCGGTGATTATGCCTGGCCACTACCCCTGTGGCCTGAATATGAAAGCGAAGTCAAAGGCACATTTGGGGACGTGGCAAACATTTCCAACACCCGTTATGGCGGGGCCATTACTGGCGCAGCTTTCTTGTGGCAATTTGCCAAGAAATTGAAACACTGGGCGCATATTGATATTGCCCCGACCATGACCAGTATTGAAGGCCAGCATTTGGCTAAAGGCGCGACTGGCGCGGGCACCAGGTTGTTAGTAGCCATTGCCCAGAAGATAAAGCTATAATTGCTTCATGCCTAAAGCCAAAGACATTTTAACCCCGGAAGAACAGCCAGATGAGCAGATTTTTGATATTTCTTTACGCCCGAAAAATTTAAGCGAATACATTGGCCAGGAAGCCGTTAAGGAAAATTTAAAAATTGCAATTAGCGCAGCCAAGCATCGGAAAGAACCCTTGGAGCATGTTTTGTTACATGGTTCCCCAGGTTTGGGCAAAACTACATTAGCCCACATCATCGGTGCTGAACTTGGGGTGGCAGTCAGGATAACCAGTGGTCCGGCTTTGGAACGCGCGGGTGATGTGGCGGCAATCCTCACCAACTTAGGTGAAGGTGATATTTTATTTATTGATGAAGTCCACCGTCTGCCCCGGACGGTGGAAGAAATTTTATATCCAGCCATGGAAGATTTTGCCATCGATATTGTGGTGGGCAAAGGCCCCAGTGCCAGGACCTTAAGATTAGATTTACCCAGGGTCACCATTATTGGCGCGACTACCAGATTAGCTTTGTTGTCAGCCCCCCTGCGTGACCGGTTTGGCATGAGCTATCATTTGGATTATTACAGCGAAAAAGATATTGAAATCATTTTGGAAAGATCAGCCAGGATTTTGAAAATTCCAGTTGAGCCTGATGCCAGGAAGTTATTGGCTTCCCGTTCCCGCCGCACGCCCAGGGTCGCCAATCGTTTATTAAAAAGGGTCAGGGATTTTGCCCAGGTGAAAACCGGCGGCAAGGTAAATGTTGACAGCGCCAAACAAGCCTTGGAACAATTAGGCATTGATCCCTTGGGCCTGGACCCAACCGACCGCCGGATTTTAATTTGCATCATTGACCAATTTAATGGCGGGCCAGTGGGCTTATCAACCTTAGGCGCGACCACGGGTGAGGACATCCAAACCCTTGAAGATGTGGTTGAACCATTTCTTTTGCAAATTGGTTTATTGGTCAGAACTCCCCGTGGTCGCGTGGCCACGCCCTTGGCTTATGAACATTTGCAAAGATCTGCGCCCTTGGACTTGCAACAGCGGCTGGTATAGGAAGGGGTTTGGTTTTGTATGTCAGAAGAATAACCCCCTCGGCCGTTGGCCACTCCCCCTTGGTAAGGGGGAGACAATACACAAGCTAATCTAAAACTAAAACCTTCCCTAACCAAAGTGATATACTAAAAACAAGTATGACAATTTCGCTTTGGTTGCTATTAATCCCCTTTGGTTTGGTGCTAATAGTTTGGCTGTTTTTAAGCATTGCAGCAATTACTAAAATGCTGAGGTTTGGCTTTTTAAGCCGGACTGCGGTTATTTCCACGTTTATGTTTTTAGTTTTTGCAATTGCCAGTCTGACGATTTCAATCATCAGCTTAAGGCAGGTTAATTGGACGGCCGAATATACCATTGGCACTCCAACCATCAACATACCCAACGCTAACAGCCTAAAGGATAAAATTCCAGGGTTACCATAACCATGAAGATCCAGCCCACCATTCCAAACATGTTGCCAGAAGAAAGAGTCATCTTAATGTTGCACCGCCACGGGTTTGTGGCTTTTCAGTTTGTCTTGGTCTATCTTTTTTTCGCCATTTTACCAATCGTCGGTTGGTGGTTTTTGGGGGATAAGACCACGATTTTCCAAGACCCAACTAGTTTTGGCTATGCTTTGGTCGCCTTGCTTATTTCCGCCTATGCTTTAATTTGGGTGTTGTTGTTTTTTGTTGCTTGGCTAAATTTCTATCTGGATGTTTGGATTGTGACCAACGAAAGAATCATCAACATTGTCCAACAAAGGCTTTTCCACCGCATGGTTTCTGAACAAAAACTTTATCGGGTCCAGGATGTTACTTGGGAAATGAAGGGCGTGGTCGCCAACCTGTTCAGGTTTGGCAATGTGCATGTCCAGACTGCAGGCGAAGATGACCGCTTCACTTTTGAAAACATTTCCCAACCAGAAAAAGTCGCCCACGAAATCATGTCGCTTTTGGAATCAATTGAAAAGCAAATCGGCCTGGATAAAATGGCGGAAGTGGAGGGCGAAGTTGGTACCAAGGCAGAAATTAAAAAACCCCTGGGAAAAAGAAAATAATAATTCAAACCAGAAGCTCGGTTAAAATTTTCAACCGGCTGGCTTGGGCGGCAAACGGCCCCCAGTAACCCTGCTGGCGGCTGGATTCCAAGACGACAAACATATTGTTCCAATCCGTATCAGAAAACTTCAGTTCTGATTTGGTCCTTTCCTCGTCAGTCAAAGCCATGGCCAAACCGATTTTAGCCACAAAGTCCCAATTGCCGTCAACTTTTTCTAATTCCAAAGCCTTAATCACATTTTGCCAATCATCATCGGTCACTAGGCCTGGATGAAAGCGATCAGCGTCTGCGCCGCGTAAATGGTGGGCGTGAGAAATAAAAGGCGGCCAAGCTTTTATTTTTCGTAAATTATCAAGCTCATTAACCAGAGCTTGCCACAAATCATCAGGCACGACTAAAATTGCGCCCCTTGCCGGGTCCAGCAATTTCAAATGCGAAAGCCTGGCGCCGACCGATTGCCAATCTTCAACCTCTTGAAAATGTGAAAGTTCGTCAATCAAGGCGTCCCAATCCTGGTCAGTGATGGCAATTTTTTTATACCTAACTGGGTCAATCATGGCCAAGCGCGAGGCGTGCCAGGCAAAACCATGCCAATGCCGGCCGCTTGAAAAATTCGATAATTCCTTGACCATTAACTGCCATTCTTCCTCGGTAATTTGAACATCTTTAGTAAAAGACATATGCTGAATTATATCTTGCTTGGGCTAATAAACCAAGCAAAACCAACAGAAAAACAAAATAAGATCGGAGGTCTTTGTGAATACTATATTTATAGCTTCTTATGCCTTGGGAACATTTGTGGTTTTTCCGGTTTTACTCAAACTCATGTCCCTTGAAATGAAACCAATAAAACCAAAAACCCCAGTATAATTACCGGGGTTTTGTTTTAAGGATAGACTTTAACCAAGCTAATGCCAGTATAGTAATGTTTCAAAATCCAGTCATAAGTCCGGCCCTGGTCCCGGGCAAGTTTGACTGCGCCATAAGCTGACATGCCTACCATGTGGTTTCCGCCGCCGCCTTTAATATAATTTGTAGGGTACGGAGGGGTGGTGCAAATACCCAAAGGATCAAATACGGAAACTAAATACGGAAAATAGCTTTGGTCCCCGCCCCAGACCTCGTGGTAGCTATGGCTCCGGCCATCATTGCATGAAGAGTAAGCGGCCACGATTGCGCCAACGACATTTTTTTCAGTCACGGCACTGGGATGCGTGGCAACAATGCCGCGGGTGGCATTGACGGCGGCGACCATGTTCGGGACTTTCACTTCATAAGCATAGCCTTTATAAATTTGGTCAGTGGTGGCATTAATATCATAAAATTCATCAGCGTGCTTGGTTTTTCTTAAGTTATGGAAGAGGGCATAAGATCGGGCCGCAGTCATTAAAGTCTTGATAAACTCCGGAGAGCCAGTGTTGCCGGTTTCTGCCATGCCAGCCAAATACTGCTCCATGGGTAATTCATTGATTACCCAAAGCAAACCCGTGGCGGGCGTATACCTGATTTCTAAAATCCCGCGGAAGAGATTGTAAGCCGTATCCCAGTTGGTGATGTCTAAAATCGTATCAGGTTCTTTGCTGACTAACCTAACTGGCAGGGTCGTGGTTAAGGTTTTGTCATCACTGGTTATGGAGTAAATCCCAGCGTCATATTGAATTTCCACTTGGCTTTGGCCAGCCAAGTCCATTAGGGTTGTGCCTTGGGTATCTTGAACCAAAAAGGGTTTTTCAGAGGTAAAGCCGCCAATGTTATTATCTAAACTAAGTAAGCCAACGCGGATAGTTGGTTCGGCGGCTAAAGTCACGGTGCCATCCTGGATTACTACTGGTTCAGGGATTGAAACCGTTAAATTCAGCAAACCATTCACGGCTCGAGTCAGGCCAGGTACTAAGATTTGGACTTTTTCTGTAAATTCCCCATACTTGTCCGGCGCTTGCAAGGCAAAACGGAAAATGCCTTTTTTTCCAGGCTTGACTTCGGCAGTAGTCAAACGGCCAATGATTGTTTGGCCATACCAATTGTTGTGATAAAACAAGCTTTTGACAGTCGGGTCAGCTACGGCCAAAACCACCTCACCCGTGCCGCGGCGTTTCCAGGTTTGGGTGCCAGTGTTGGTAACCGTCAGTTCCAAGGTTTTAGCTTTGCCTTTTGGCATGATGTAAATTGCTGAAGTTGCCAAGCCCGTATCAACTTGGTACAAACTGGTTTTAGGCGAATCAACCCTGACTAAGATTTCAAAACTTCCACCGGGCATAAAATCAATGCCTTTGATTGCCAAGGAAAATTTTTCCCGGTATTCCCCGGCCTTTTTTGGCGCCGAGATTTTGAATTTTACTTTAACGGTTTCTCCAGGTTTAACATCTTTAGCCAAGCCAGTCGGCCGGACAATCGTACCCCAGGATTTGTCCTTTAAAACCGTACCTCGATTTACATCAAGTTCACCTTTAATAATTTTAACCGCGTTTAAGGCAACCAAATTATTGCCTTTGGCTTTCCAAGTCTTAGCCCCAGTATTGGTAAATTCAATTGTAAAATTCAAAGCGCCTTTGGGTGCCACTTGCAAATAATCAGAGCTTCGATTACCCACTGAAGCGCGATAAGCAGGTTTGATAACTTTTTTAGCCGGGGTTTTGGTTGCGGCCAAGGTTGGCAAGCAAAAAACAAAAATACCCACGAGGATTAGCAGATAGAGCGTGGGCTGTTGAAAAAATTTAAAAATTATTTTTAAATTCTTCATTGATTAATATCATTATAGCAAATTTTTTTGTTTGAGTCAACGATAAATCCGTTTGGTTAAATTGACAAAATGTATAGGAAGATTTAAGGTGAAAAAACTCTTTGAAAATCAAATTCAGCAAAGGAGAATATGTGGGAATAATCCTGCCAACAACCTGGGTCGATACTAGTGATCAGCCGGTGATATTTTTAGTTGGCCCAATTAAAGGCGCGGATAACTGGCGGAACCAGGCTATCGAATTTTTATTAACCGAAGATCCGGGGATTATTATCATCTCACCAGACAAAAACATAAAGTCGGAGTTAAGGCAATATGTTTTGTCTGGCGTAGAGGGCCAGTTTCTTAGACGAAGAGCCTGGGAGTTGCGCTACTTTTTATTGGCTATTGCTAAAGGCGTAGTCATGGCTTGGTTGCCCGGCGAAACCCGGCATGACTGCAAAAAATCTTATGCGGCCATGACACGCATAGAACTCGGTGAATTGCTCGGTTTTTACCAACATGACAAGTCTATCCGTTTTTGCATTGGTAGCGATAGAAAGTTCTCGGAGTTGGATACGATCATGTGTGATTTTTCGGTATTCGCTCCGGATATATGGTTCTTTTCAAACCTAGCCGGAACTTGCCAAGAGGCTTTGCGCCTTGCTCATTGCAGAAAAAAATGACGATCAATCGATCGTCATTTTTGATATTGTTTTTACCCGCTCGGGATAATCGGTTATAAGACAGTTAACGCCACTTTTAAGAACTTTTTTAATGTCCGAATCATTATTGACTGTCCAAGGCGCGACAGTCCAATTCTTTTGTTGAGAAGTTTTAATTAGGTGGTTGCTTAAAAATTTGTAATACGGGGCAATGCCAGAGGCGCCACAAAAACGCATTATTATTTTTGGTAAAAAAAAGAAAAATGCAATTAGCCAGCATTGGGAAATTTTGTTTTTTGGAACCTTTTTGATTACAGTAGGGTGAAAAGAAGAAAGAATAAGCCTGGGTTTAATTTGTTCAGGAATTTGGCTGAATAAGTTTTCCAGATTCAGTTTTGGCGACTTAATTTCTAAATTTATCAGCAGGTCAGTTTTTAATATTTCCCGTAATAGCGAATCAAGTCGGGCATTTTCCTCATTGGCCATTAAGGTTTTATTAATTTCTTGCCAAGCAAGTTTTTCAATAGGTTTGTTAAGGCCAAAAGGCTTTGCATCATGGGAAATAATAAAAATGCCGTCCAAGGTTTGCCTGACGTCGCATTCAATCCCATCAGCACCACGGCTGATAGCTTCACTCAAGCGATTATCAATAGATACTTTCCAGGGAGCATCTATCCATCGGTGAGCAATAATTTTAGTCGAAATATTCATAAGACTTTCATTATGTCCATTATGATTGATTTTGATAAATCAAGCTAATTCAGGAGAAACAATTAGAACATCCGCTTTTTTGTGTTAATGTAAGTATATGTCCTTAACCCGCAAACTGGCTTTAAATTCCGCAGTCCAGATTATTGGTAAAGTTTTAAGCACTATTTTAGGCTTGATTGTCATCGGCCTAATCACGCGGGCCTTGGGTCCGGCAAAATTTGGTCACTACACCACGGCCTTGGCCTTTTTGCAAATTTTTGGGGTCTTGGTGGACATGGGCTTGTATATTGTCTTGATCAAAAAAATTTCCGAAGATGAAGCGCATGCTGACCAATGGGCGAGCACAGCTTTTACCTTGAGATTGTATACAGCCTTAATATTTTTAGCTTTAGCGCCCTTGATAGGTTTATTGACTGGTTATCCTGGGGACGTCAAAACTGCCATCGCCATCGCAACTCTGTCGACTTTTGCCGTGACTGTAAACCAAGTCTTGGTTGGGATTTTCCAAAAATCCATGCGCATGGACAAAGTGGCAATTGCGGAATTAGCCGGCCGCTTAGTTTTATTAGTGGCAACCGTCTGGGTGGCGAAAATTCACCCAACTGTGCCTTGGGTCATGTGGACAGTGGCGGCTGGCGCCTTGACTAACATGCTCTTAAGTTTTGTTTTCAGCCGGGCCTTTGTTAAAATCCGCTTGAAAATCGACGAGGAAAAAGCCAAAATTATTTTTAAGGAAGGCTGGCCAATTGCTTTGTCAATCGCTTTTAACCTGGTTTATTTTAAAGCCGATACGATTATCCTGTCAGTAGTCAGGCCGGCTAGTGAGGTTGGGCTTTATGGTTCGGCTTATAAAGTCTTGGAAGTCTTGACCACCTTCCCAGCCATGTTTGCAGGCTTAATCACTCCCATCCTGGCCGCGGCTTATGCGGCAAAAGACATGCTTAGGTTTCAAATGATAATCCAAAAGGTTTTTGACAACTTGTTGTTATTAGCCATGCCTTTGGCTTTAGGTACGGGCTTTGTGGCTTACCAAGTCATGCGTTTGGTCGGCGGGCCTGAGTATACTCCGGCCGCGCCAGCCTTGACCATTTTAATGGTTGCCACGGCCTGCATATTTTTCGGGAATTTATTTGCCAATGCCGTGGTCACGGTGAATGTCCAAAGAAAAATGCTGATTGGCTATGGGGCCGTGGCTATTGCTTCCTTAGTTGGCTATCTTTTGACCATCCCCCGTTTTGGCATGATGGGCGCGGCTTATATGACCCTGGCCAGCGAATTGGCAATTACGGTCACGGCCGCTTATCTGGTTTTCCACACTGCCAAAGCTAGGCTTAATTACGGCAGGCTACTAAAAAATATCTTTGCTTGCATACCCATGCTGGTCATTCTTGGCTTGACTCCAGATTTAAACCTGATTTGGCGATTAATAATTGCCGTGATAGGCTATGCCATCGGGCTTAGCTTAATGCGGATTTTCCCCAAGCAAATAATGAAAGAAATTTTTTCAAGAACGCCTTATGCGAATCGTAATTGATACCCAAGCGACGGCGGGCCAGGCCACGGGTTTTGGCCGCTACGTCGAACAAATATTAAAAGCTTTAAAGAAAATAGCACCGGCTGATGTAAAAATTTCGGAAATCAGGGTTATTAAAAATAATTTACGTACCCCTGCCAGGATTTTATGGGACCAGGTCGGCCTGCCAATAACCGCAACTTTCAAGCGGCCGGATATTTTATTCGTGCCGGCCTTTAGCGCGCCGGTCTTATGGCCGGGTAAAATGGTGGTGGCTTGCCATGACTTGATCGGCCGGCTTTTTCCGGAAAATTTTTCCAAAAGCGCAAAATTTTATTGGCATGACCTCTTGCCTAAGGCTTTGAAATACGCTGACCAGGTGATTACTATTTCTAATTCCAGCAAAAAAGACATTGTCAGGCTGCTGGGCATCCCTGAATCAAAAGTTTCCGTAACCCCACTGGCTGCTGACCCAAAATTCAAGCTTTGCAAAGATGAAAAGGAAAAAATCAGGGTAAAAAGGCAGTATAATTTGCCGCGGCCGTTTTTTTTGGCAGTCGGTACCATCGAGCCCAGGAAAAATTTACCATTTTTAGTCGAAGCTTTCGCCCGTTCAAAAAGGCAAGATCATGACTTGGTAATAGTCGGCAAAAAAGGCTGGGATACCCAAAGCTTAGAAAGAACCATTCAGCAACTGCATCTTATTGATAGGGTTAAAATTTTGGAGTATGTGACTGAACCAGATTTGGTCGTCCTTTATTCTCTGGCTACCGCGCTTTTATTTCCCTCTTTATATGAAGGCTTTGGACTGCCAATTTTGGAAGCTATGGCTTGCGGTTTACCAGTTATTGCCAGTACCGCCTCTTCAATTCCAGAAGTAGCTGGCGAAGCGGCCTTGTATGCAGACCCAAAAGATATGGAAGCCTGGCAGTCGCAAATCTCCAGAATAATTATTGATGCGAGCTTACGCAATAATTTAAATACTAAAGGCCTGGCCAGGGCAAAAGAATTTACTTGGGAAAATACGGCCTTAAGAACTTTGGAAATATTTTATAAAGTTTCCAAGCAATGACGCAAGCTTTAAAAATCAGCAACCAAGGTAAAATTTTCATACTTATTGCTTGCTTTTTAGCGGCTATCCCTTTGGCTTTTGCGGCGAGCCGCGCACCGCTTCTGGCTTTGGTTGCTGTTTTAGGAATCGCCGGCTACTTATTGTTTGCCCTTAAGCCTTTTTGGGGCATGGTAGCTATGGTTTCCCTTTTGCCTTTTGAAAGAATCGGAGCAGTTGATTATGCGGGCATCACTATTCGGCCTAGCCAGGTTATTGCCGTCATATTGATTATTACTTGGTTGACCCAAAAAGCCTTTAAAGGCAAACTGGAATGGCAAAAGCAACCAATCTTGTGGCCGATATTGTTTTTTTTAGGGGTCAATGCCATTGGCCTAACTCATGCGGAAAATCTCCAAAGATCCGTAATGGTTTTTGCTTTTACTGCTTTTACTTTATTGATTGGCTTATTGATTCCGCAAATCATTAAAACCGAAGCCCAGGTAAAAATTGTTTATTTGACCCTGGCTATAACCACCTTGCTGGTTTCCTGTTTTGGCTTGTTTCAGTTTTTAGGGGATTTGGCTGGCCTGCCTACCTCGATTACGGGTTTAAGGGATTTATACACCAAGGATATTTTAGGTTTCCCCCGGGTTCAATCTACGGCGCTGGAACCTTTGTATTTTGCAAATTTCTTGATTCTGCCAATTTCCTTATTTGTCGCCGCCTTATTTGGGAAGATCAAAACTAGCGGGCTTTTAGGTTTACCTTTATTGATTATTTCTGGCATTGCTTTTATCTTAACCGTGGCTCGCGGCGGTTACTTTGGCTTAATTGCCAGCTTAGCTTTAATATTCATTTTTTCCTGGCGCCAAATCTTAAAACCTGGGAAAATATTAGCCCTGCTGGCAACCGGTTTAGTTGTAGGTTTTTTTGCCGTGCAATTTTTAGGCGGTGGCACAGATGCCTTTAGCACCCAAAAATTCACCCAGCATTTACAAAACCTTTTTTCCGGCGCCTCCTATGAAGAACGGGTAGCCACCTTTGATACGGCTAAGCAGGCTTTTCAAGAACAACCTTGGGTTGGCATCGGACCCGGGCAATTCGGGCCTTACGCCTCCATCAATCCATTTTATGAACCAAAAGAAGGCTGGAAAATCGTAAATAATTTGACCTTGGAATTATTGGCCGAAACTGGCATCCTTGGTTTTCTGGCAATTGTCACGACTTTTATTATAATCTTTTGGCGGAGTCTGAAAGCTTTAAAAGCAGGGCCTTCAAACTGGCTCAGAGCATTGTTAATCGGTAGTACCGCCGCCTTATTAGGCATCCTGGTTCAGTACCAGACTTTTTCCATCCTTTATATAATGCACGTTTGGGTTGCCATTGGTTTCTTGCTTTCTATCCAGAATATTATTTTCAAGCAAACCAAATGATTTTTTTAGCCATATTTTTGGGTTTAGTTTCATTAATTACCGCTTGGCATAAGCCAGTCTGGGCAGCTTTGTTAATTTTTGCTTTGTTGCCAGCTTATAATTTGCGGCTGACAATTTTTGCGCTTCCAACCACGATTTTGGAAGTGATTATTTTAACAGCGGTTTTAGGAGCGATTGCTAATTGGTTAAAACATCGTTCGCCTTTCCCAATAATTCCTAAATGGCTTTGGTCAGCCATTGGCGCCTGGCTAATAATCGGCTTGTTTGGGGTTTGGGTTTCAACCAACCATTATCAGGCCCTGGGCTTATTCAGGGCATATATTATAGAGCCAGCTTTGCTAGTCCCCCTTTTCTATTTATTGGCTGAATCAGAGAAATACCGGAAACAATTTTTATTTTTAGCCAGTTTACAGCTGATAATCCTAAGCTTAGTTGCAATTGGCCAGCGCTTAGGCTGGTTTTATTCACCCAAGCCCTGGATTAATGAAAACCCAGTAAGGGTCGTGGGCTTGTTTGCCTACCCAAACGCCTTAGCTTTATATGTAGCGCCTCTAACTGCCCTGCTATTTGGCACTTGGTTGAAGTTAAAAAATCAGGTTTTATGGCCAGAAAGGCACCTGTGGATAATTAGCGCCTTTTTTGGCTTGGTAGCTTGTTTTTTGGCAAATTCCAGGGGCGCAATACTGGCTTTAGGCCTAGGTGTAGTCGTTTCTGGATTTTTTGTGAAGCGGAAATGGCTTTGGTTAGGGATTTGCGCTTTAGCCCTTGCCGGTATGTTGGCCATACCCGCAGTCCATCAAAAAGCCATCCAAATTGTCAGCGGCCAAGACGTTTCTACTGATGTTCGGCAGGTCTTGTGGCAAGGCACCTGGCGATTGATTAAAGCCCGGCCATTGACGGGTTCGGGCTTAGGGAATTTCCCGACAGTTTATAAAAAATACAAACTTCCCCAGCATATTGAGTTTCTGCAATATCCGCATAATTTAATCCTAAATGTCTGGGTAGAACTCGGTTTGCCAGGCTTAATTTTTAGCATTGTGCTGATTTTTTGGCTAATTATAAAGCTTTTTAAACATTTTAAAGAAAAAAATCCATTTGCTTTGGCTGGTTTATTGGCTTGGTTGGTTATCATCAGCCATGGCTTGGTTGATGTGCCTTTTTTTAAAAACGATTTATCGGTTTTGACGGTCTTGTTGTTTTGTTTGGCGATTTTTTTACCAAAAACAGATAAGGATAAAAACAAAATTCCGTCATAAAAGATTTAAGACGGAATTCTGCAACATGACTTCGGCTTTTTAGTTTTCGAAGCCAGTTTTTTTCTGTTTAAATTTGACTTAACGCTTCTTTTTCTTTTTTGCAACCTTCTTTTTCTTTGCTGCTTTCTTTTTTGCCATGGTAATGACACCTCCTCTCAATATAAACTCAAAATAAAATGTTAAAAGTAAATTTTTTTATTCGTTATGCCTATTATAACACAAAAAAAGCAGTCAAGCAATCAGCTTAGTTAAAAATTTTGTAAAAAGTTGATCTTAAGCGCGTGCTTCGCGTCTCCGGTCACCCGAATTAAGCAATCTTTTTCTAATCCGGATGCTTTTTGGCGTCACTTCAACCAGTTCATCATCGCCAATATACTCCAAAGCGAATTCCAGAGTCAATTTTTTCGGCGGAGTTAGTTGGATAGCTTCGTCTGAACCCGAAGAGCGCATATTGGAGAGCCTTTTAGTCTTGCAAATATTCACTTCAATGTCTTCGTCTCGGCTGTTTTGGCCCACCACCATGCCAGTGTAGACCGGCTCAGCCGGACCGATGAACATAATGCCCCGCCCCTGGGCGATTTCCAGGCCATAGGCATTGCTTTTGCCTGTTTCCGTGGCAACAAGCGAACCATGGGGAAAGGGATTAAGCTCTGGAGCAGCTGGCTGAAAATCATCAAAGACATGGTGCATGATTATGGTGCCGCGGGTCTTGGTAGTTAATAAGTTTTTTAAGCCAATCAAGCCGCGGGTGGGGATTGAATATTCTATGCGCAAATGCTTGTCAGCTGAAATCTCCATATGCGTGAGTTGGCCTCGGCGCTGGCCGACCTCGGAAATTATTTCACCTTGGTATTCTTCCGGGATTTCGATACTTAAAAATTCCCAGGGTTCGTAAACTTTTCCCTCAATAGTTTTAGTAATTACTTTTGGTTGGCCAATCTGGATTTCAAAACCTTCGCGGCGCATGGTCTCAATTAAAATGCTTAAATGCAATTCACCCCGGCCAGAAACTAAGAATTGATCCGCGTTTGAACCGGGTTCAACCCGCAAAGCCACGTTGGTTTCCAATTCTTTATCTAAACGCTCTTTAATGTTCCTGGAAGTAACTTGTTTGCCTTCCTGGCCGACGAAGGGACTGGTGTTGGCGCCGAAAGACATTTGCATGGTGGGCTCATCAATAGCTACTGGCGGTAAAGGTTTTGGATTGTTGGCATCAGTAATGGTTTCGCCGATGTTTATTTTGTCAAAACCTGCCACGGCCACAATTTCCCCGACTGTGGCCTGAGGCGTGTCAATTCTTTTCAAGCCTTTATAGGTCAGGATTTCCGTTATCTTGCCCTTAACCAGGGAGCCGTCTACTCTGACCAACGCTGCTTCCTGGCCTTGTCTAAGCTGGCCAGCGGTAATTTTGCCAATACCCATTTTGCCTTTGTAATTATCATAGGCAATGGCCAAGACTAAAATTTGTACGGGCGCGTTTATGTCCCCTTGCGGTTCAGGGAAAAATTCAATGACTTTATCCAAAAGCGGCAAAATGTCTTTACCTGGTTCATTAATGTCTAAAGTGGCAGTACCTTGGGTTGCTGAAGTATAGACAATCGGGAATTCCAATTGTTCATGGCTGGCGTTTAATTCGACAAATAAATCAAAAGTCCGGTTAGTCACCTCTTCGATTTGGGCGTCTTTGCGGTCAATCTTATTAATGACCACAATTGCCCTAAGTCCCAGTTCCAAGGCTTTTTTCAGCACAAATTTAGTTTGGGGCATAGGACCTTCTTTGGCATCAATTAAAATCAAAACCCCGTCAACCATACGCAAGGTCCTTTCGACTTCGCCGCCAAAATCCGCGTGTCCAGGCGTGTCAACAATGTTGATTTTTACGCCTTGATAATTTATGCTCGCATTTTTTGCTTTAATAGTAATCCCACGTTCGCGCTCCAAATCCATGGAGTCCATGATTAAGTCTCCGGCAGTTTCAGTATTTACGGCGTGGGTTTGTCTTAAAATCGCGTCGACTAAGGTGGTTTTACCATGATCAACATGCGCAATTATGGCAATATTCCTGATGGGTTGGCTTTCTGACATTAAAAATTCTTTGAATTAAATTAAAATCCGCCCAGAAGCGGGTAGAATGAGAGTACCACACCTCTTTTTTACGTCAACCGCGCACCACTTTCCAAAATAAATTTGAAATTTGTTTTTGATATTTTTTGTGATAAATATCAATATTTTAAGGAGTGTTTTAATGAAAAGTGGTGCGCGGTCAACCTAGCGGAAAATTTTCAAAAAATACCGTTTCGGGTGTATATTACCAGTATGATACTAATTCGCTGGTTTATTAATGCCCTAATAGTCATCTTAGTTACTTATATAGTCCCAGGCATAAGTGTTAAATCATTTTATACCGCCCTAATAGTGGCTTTAATTTTAGGCATTTTGAACGCAATTATCCGCCCGATTCTGGTAATTTTAACCCTGCCAATCAATTTATTGACCCTGGGTTTGTTTACTTTAATTATCAACGCGGTTTTATTTTGGTTGGTCAGTACGATTGTTAAGGGCTTTACGGTTGAGGGTTTTGGTCCAGCCTTTTTGGGGGCTCTGGTCCTCTGGCTGTTTAGTTTTTTAACTAACGCTGTGTTTAAAGCAGCCAAGCCTATAAAAAGGGTATTTTAGGCCAATTTATGCTAATAATTCAATCAGGTTAAAGGCCTGATTTTTTGTTATCCACAGGTTATGGACATTAAGGGTTGACAAAAATCCCAGATATGATAAGGTCTGCTTTCGCAAAATCCTTGCCTATATATGGCAGGATTTTTTGCATATCCAAAAAATTTATGAACTTGACCAGGCGACAATTACAAAGAGCAAAAAAACTCATGCAAGTGATGGCAGTTATTTTATTTTGGCAATTTGCTTTTCCCCACCAGGCCATGGCGCAAGAAGTCGGAACTTGCGAAATTTTACATGATGGAATTGAGTTTATAGTTCCAGCTACAGGAGAAATCAAGCAAGCCGTGCCAATTGCGGTTAAAGTTAAGATTGCCTTACCAGAGAAACCTAAAGTTAAAGTGAAGCGTACTTTGACTGTAGTCATGACTGCCTATTCTTCAACCCGTGCCCAAACCGATAAAGATCCCTTTACCACAGCTTCGGGTGAAAAGGTCGGCGATGGAGTCATTGCTATGAACCAAGTGCCTTTTGGCACTAAAATTCGCATTCCCGAAAAATATGGCGACAAAGTTTTTGTGGTTAAAGACCGCATGAGTGCCCGTTATGGCAAAACCCGCGGGGATATTTGGATGAAGTCTGTTAAAGAAGCCAAGCAATGGGGCGTAAAGCGGGTGAAGGTGGAAATTTTAAAATCTTAAATTACGCCTGACAAACCAGGAACGCACCCCGAGTCTGTCGAGGGGGAGTACGGGTTTGTCAGGAGAATGAGTCTTCGTGCGAAACCCGAAATGAGCAAGCGAAAAGCGAGCTCATGCAGGGTTAAGCACGAAACGAATTGGTGCCGCCGGTCGGACTCGAACCGACATGGTCTTACGACCGCAGGATTTTAAGTCCTGAGTGTCTACCAGTTCCACCACGGCGGCGAAACTAAATAATAATTTTAAAGGTTGAGCAAGATAACTCAACTGTTTTTGTGCCCCCGCAAGAACCAAATATCCCATGGGGTCCCCAAATTTTCATAAGAAAATTTGGGGAAAGCGGCGCACTTGCGTAACCCGCAGTGGACTCGACAACTTCGAGTACGCGAAGGGTGAAGCAAGTGATGACGCGTGGAGCGGGTGATGGGATTCGCACCCACGGCCTCTTCCTTGGCAAGGAAGCGTTCTACTGCTGAACTACACCCGCATATTTTATTGGGATCCCCGTCCCGCATTGCGGGATGGGGTAAGAGACAACCTTGCAGAGGGTGAAGTAGGCTCAATATTTTGAGCATACGTAACCCGACGCAAGGATTGACTCGTGGAGGCCACGGGCGGGATCGAACCGCCGAATAAGGGTTTTGCAGACCCTCGCCTTACCACTTGGCTACGTGGCCCTGCATTTGTCTGTTTCAGAAATCGTGGATCTTCGTTCCCCTTGCGGGACGGGACAGACAACCGTTGGAATTGGCTACCACGCCGCACACGCCATGGTTTATTTATAATACGATAGCTGGCCCAATGTAACAAATATTTTGAATTATTGCAATCTTTTTATAATTGACAATGGATAAACAAATGTCAAGATTGGTAGTAGCTATTTCAATAACAATATCATTATGGATTTAGAAAACGAATCTTCAAATCTGCACGAATCTCATACAACTGCAGACCAACCCAGTGAAAAAAAAGTAGAAAGTACTGAAGAACAATATATGCGAGAGCAACAGGAGTACAACATAAAACTCGCTGAATTTCTCGGCGATGGTAAAGAAATAACTGCTCGCTTGAGAGAAGTTGATGCTGGTGGTTTAAGAGATTTTATTAAAGAATTTTATATTAAGACTTATGGCCTAAAAGCCGCGTATCTTGAAGAACAGGAAAGCAAGCTTCAGGAATTAGAGAATAGTGAAAAAAGAAATGATTGGGTTGAAAGGGATATTCAAGAAGCAAGAGCACGATTGGACGATACATGCGCCGCGGAGGTCTCAGATATCTTTGACCGTCTTATTAAAATTAATGCCTCTCCTGAAGTCATCGATGCTTTAGCTGATGCTTTAGCTAAAAATACAACTTACGCTGAAGCACTAGGGTTTAATCATTCTATATGCCATGAGTTTGAATGTTATCCCCCAGAGGACTATATCGGGCGAGCGTCTTTTCTTAATTCCCCCGAATATCGACCAGTCTCGGAAAAAATTATTAATATTTGCGTTGATCGTGCCATCCGAGATAATAACCCTAGTTGTTTAGAGAGGATTTACGGGCCATTAATACAATATAATGCGGATAATATTCCTTTTGATAAATTAGAGGATGATTTTCCTTTCAAGCCAAAAATTAAGAATCAAGAGGGTCTTTTAAAATTTTTTCCAGGAGGAAATATAATTTTTTTGTTTTTGCAAGCAGAGAAACCAAAAGATTTTTTTGCCAGATTAATTGAACAAAAGATAAAATTAAAGGAAATCAACTATAAGTGGAAGCCAGTAGACCATATTAATATCTTGCGGGCAATTGCGCCACATGTTGAAGAAAGCGCACTCAGCACCTATTTAAAAGAATATTATAACGTCGATTCCCTGACCGATCTTACTGAAAATTATCAAGCGGCTGAAACTGCGGATGAAACTGAGGTTTTGCCAGGATATTTTGTTGACATTGAAGGGACGCTTTTGCTTCGTAATGGGTCTCTTAATAAAAAATTGCTGGATTTAATTAACTCAAAAGCAGATCATGGCGAGCAAGTGACATTATTTAGTGGCGGCTCAGTTGAAAACCTTTCAGAAAAGTTGCGTGAGCTGGGAGTTCCAGAAAAATTTTTACCCGTTGTTTCAAAGCTAGATTATAAAGGAAAAACCTTAGAGCATGTAATTGATGATACTTTGCCTGTTTATCAAGGATTTCGAGCTATACACAACCGTTAAAATAAACTAGGCGATTAAAAGGCGCAAGCTTAAATAAATTAATTTATTTTCCCCACTGCCTGGCTGATATTGCTATAGCCGTCTTTTTTTAATAATTCCAAAAGCCGTAAATTGATTTTCCGGATGGTAGTTGGGCCGTTGAAGATAAAGCCCGTGATTAATTCAATCAAACTAGCGCCGGCCTTGATTTTTTCATAAGCGTCATCACCCGTAAAAACCCCGCCAACACCGATGATTTTGATTGAGCCTTGGGTTTTTTGGTAAACATAACGGATGCAGTCGGTGGAAATTTGCCTGACTGCCGAGCCCGAAAGCCCTCCTGGCCAATTGGGATTATATTCTTCTGGAAACTTTAAGTAAGTTTTGGCTTTTTGGTGGTCTTTGATCAAGTTGCTTATGACCAAGCCTTGGATATTAAATTTGTGACATAACTCAATAACTTGATCAATTTTATTTTTGTCTAGATCGGGATTGATTTTTAAGAAGATGGGTTTGGTTGATTTAATTTCGGATCTGGCTTTGGTAATTTCAATTAAAAGTTTTTCTAATGCCTCAGGTTCGGAAAAAGGCGTGCCATCTGAAGTGTTGGGGCAGCTTAAATTTATCGTATAGTAACTACCAATATCCTTAAAGGTCTTAAAAACTTTAACATAATCCGCAATGCCTTTTTCGCCCACGCAGTCTGGCCGGTTAGTTTTAGCAACCGAAATGCCAAATGGAATAAAAGGTTTCTTCTTGCGTAAACCTGAATAAACTTTTTCTGCACCTTGGCTTTTCAAGCCATAATTAATGACTAAGGCTTGGTTTTTTACCAATCGCCTAGTCCAAGGCTTGGGATTACCAGCATAAGGTTCGCCAGTAATTGAGCCGACTTCTGAAAAACCAAAACCAAAAGTATGGGCGAAGTCTAAATATTTACCATCTTTATCAAAACCGGCTGAAAGGCCAATGGGATTTGGAAAATTAATACCAAAAAGCTGGACTCGCAAAGCCGGATTTTCTACCCGGTAATAATTGGTTAAAGCCGGGCCAATAAGAGGGATTTTGGCTGCTATTTCCCCGCCACCTGCCACGATAGGGTGGATAGTGTCAGCTGGGATGGTATAAAGTATGGGTCGGATGATTTTCTGGTAAAACATAGATTATAAAACTAGCATACCATCCCCAAAAGAGAAAAAACGGAACTTATTAGCAATCGCCTGCCGATAAACGCTCAAAAGCTCTTTTCTGCCAGTTAAGGCTGAAACTAACATCATTAGACTGGATCTTGGCACGTGGAAATTAGTAATCAAGCCATCAACAAATTTGAATTTATAGCCAGGTTGGATAAAAAGCTTGGTATCACCAACTAAGTTATCCAATTTTTGATTGACTGCGCTTGATTCCAGAGACCTGGCCACGGTAGTACCTACCGCAATGATCGGTTGGTGGCTTTGCTTGGCGACATTTAATATCTGGGCAGTTTTTTTATCAATTTCAAAAAATTCCGAATGGAGTTTTTTAGTCTTTAAATGTTTTTCAGTCAATGGTGCAAAAGTGCCTAGGTTCACGTGTAGAGTCACAAAAGTAATTTTAATCCCCCGCTTCTTTAATTTGTTCATTAAATTCTTGGTGAAATGCAAAGAAGCAGTTGGTGCCGCAATGGAACCAGGAATTTTGGCAAAAATAGTTTGGTATTGGGCTTTTCTTTGGACTTCAGTTAAGGGCGAATGTTTGATGTACAGTGGCAAGGGTGCTAGTCCATATTTTACCAAAATTGATTCCAATTTTTTAATCGGAAATGAAGGTTTGAAAAGGTAGCGATTGTTTTGCTTGCTGTTTAAGGTGAAGTAAAGTCGGTTATTGATTTTATATTTTTCACCTAGTGTCAAATTTTTTTCACATAAAGCCCAGATTACTCCTTTCTCCTTCCTGATGTATAAAATTTTGATTTTACCGCCAGAAGGCTTGGTCAATTCTAATCTAGCCGGCAAAACTTTGGTTTGATTGAAAACCAAAACTGAATTTTTCGGTAAATATTTTGGCAGGTTAAAGAACCGATCAAGCTGAAGTTTTTTTATTTGCCTTTCATAAACCAAGAGTTTGGCCTTATCTCTTGGCAAGGTAGGTTTTTGGGCAATGAGCTTTTTCGGGACTTGGTAATCGTAAAGCTTAAGGATTTTTTCAAGATTTTGTCTGGCCATAAATTATAAAGTAGATATTGACATCGTTATAATTAAGCGTTAGGTTGGCTAGAAATAGAAGTTAACTTTTAGGAGGAAGCTGACAATGTTCATTCCATATTGCGCGAGCATGGGAGCGGGTGCTGACCGCACTTTAGTAGCAGTTTTGGCCATAATTGGAATAATGTTCTGGATTTTATCCGCATCGATGTTTTTTATGGGAATTAATGATTGGGGTATTATCCGAGTCTGCAAAGCTGTTGCTGGCCGTTATGATAATGCCTGGCTTGCAGGTTGCAGTCGAACATCCCTGGTTTTCATGGCAATATCGGTCTTACTGATGCTTCCAATGTTCCTAAGCTAGTAAATGTATTTTGCATAAGTCCCGCCTTGCAGGTGGGACTTTATGTTTTACCCTTTTTAATGTCCTGGCGAATTTTTTAAATCAGCTGTTTTTATAAGTTGATAGGAAAGGGTAATCCATATCAGTTGGAACAAGCGACAAGGGTTTTAGCTAAGTAACTATTGGGTGAAATGAAGATTTCGGGTGAGGAAAAGGGGTTGACAAGTAAGTTGTTTTATGATAGTTTAGTTAGCTAATTGTTATTTTGAAAACTAAAAGATGGAGGAAAAGAGATATGAGTAACCAGTCATTCATTGGTCAAATGCGTTTCTTCGTCATTCAGAATAATTTGCCATCTGGTCCAGAAGTACTGTCAATATGTAGTGAGTGCAGTTGGGAGTTGGATCCATATAACGCTGCATTTCTAGCCGGAAAAGGTCCGCAGCCTGAATATAAATTCCAAGAAATTATACCCGGAAAATCAAATTCCCTTCCACAGGGTTGGACAGAGCAAGATACGCAAGTCGTGATTGGCGACATAAGTCAAAAACTTTTGCTGCCCCGTGGCGTGCTTGCCGTCGAATGTGATAATTTTCAAGAGGCCGAACGGCTCGCTGATATTATGGGTTACCGTCCAGCTGAAGCCGGGGAATTTCTGCAGGTCATGCGGTGGCTATCAAACAATTCGGGTTATTATTTGCATGGTTGGTTTTACTGCTATCGAGGCAGAAAACCGGGATACGCAATCATATCTACCTATACCAATCCTGCCAGCAAGCTTGAGGTTGCTTTTGATACGTATTTGCCAAATGGGATTTCAGAAATTGGTGATTCCAGCATGGAGAATTGGTGTGTCTTTATCGCCAGATAAACCCGATTATTCGTTCTAATTAAATTTTTTAAAGTAAGCACTTTTTGCCGGCACTCAAGTGAGTGCCGGCATTTTTTATATTTTATTTTTTTGAATGTCTAGTCTTAGTTTTGCCGCAAAAGTATTGAAGAAAAATAGATTATGGAAAGTCAGCAATTTCAAACCAGACAATTCCCGGGCTCGGTACAAGTGGCTTAAATAAGCTCGAGTATAAGTCTGGCAAACATAGCATCGGCATTTACTATCCAAAGGTTTTTTATCCCATAAAAACTTAGTTTTGTAAATATCCACCTTGCCACCGCTCGTGAAAACCGTACCATGCCGGGCATAATGCGTGGGCACAATACAATCAAAAGTGTCGACCCCGGATTTAATGACTTCGGGAATATCTTTTAAGTGCCCAATGCCTAACAAATGCCGAGGTTTGTTTTCCGGTAATTCCGCATTGACCCATTCCAGCATTTTCCGCATTTGTTTCAGGTCAGCACCAAACTCTCCGCCTATGGCAAAACCGTTAAAAGGTAAAGCACCAATAAACTTGGCGCTGGCAATTCGTAAATCCTGATATTTGCCGCCTTGGACAATACCATAAAGCGCTTGTTTTGATTTTTTATATTTCAAGCATAACTTGGCCCAAGCATGGGTTTTCTCCAGGGACAGCTTATTGTAATGGTAGTCAGCATTGGGTGGCGGGCATTCGTCAAAAGCCAAGATAATATCCGCACCCAGTTTTTCCTGGATAGCAATGGATTTTTGTGGCCCTAAAAATAATTTTTTTCCGTCAATGGGCGACCTAAACCAAACGCCGGTCTTGGTAATTTTTACCTCTTTAGGTTGGTGGCCAGCTTTAACCGAATTGGTCGTATCAAACTCGCTGACTTTGCCAATGCCCAAATCCCGCCCAAAACCAAAACTAAAAACTTGGAAGCCGCCAGAGTCAGTCATTAAAGGGATTTGGAAATTGGCGAATTTATGCAAGCCGCCATTGGCATTGACGATATTTTCTCCAGGCTTCAAGTGCAAATGGAAAGTGTTGCAAATAGCCATTTGCGTGCCGGTTGAAGGGATTTCTTCACCCGTTAAAGTTTTGATCGTGGCTTGGGTGGCGACGCTGACAAAAGCTGGGGTTTGTACGACTCCATGTGGTGTTTTTAGCAAGCCCAAACGAGCTTTGGATTTTTTGGAGGTTTTAAGGATTTTGAAGGAGATCATAGGCTACGAAATACGAATAAAAAAGAGAGCTAACTTAAGTCAGCTTATCATAAATAAAAAGATTTTTTCTATCGGTCAGAGATAAAATATTCGGCCTTTAATAATTCTTTTACCGCAAAGGCTGGAAAGCCCGTTAAAGTTTTTTGGTTGTCCATTTGGGAAAGATGCTGGCGAATAGCTCGCTTTTTAATTGATTGGTTGATTGGGATTTTCAGGTTTGGTTTTTGGAATTTTAAATTTTCCACATAATGTCCGAATTTTCTCCGGCTGGTCAGGAATTTGTTGGCTTGTTTGGAAATTGTTGGGGACATGGCAAAAGTAAAAAGCGGCAAGTTAAGTCGTTCGGATAATTTTTTTGAAACTTGGCCTATGGCAATATGATCCCAATGACCGGAAATTCCATCTGGACCAAAACTTAAGATCGCTTCAGGTTTTATTTTCTTGGTTAAAAACACGGCTTGCTTATAAATTTTTTGGATGTGTTTTTTGATTTTTCCATCAGGCAAGCCCAAAACCAAGATTTTGGACATGTGTAGAATTTTTCCGGCTTTTTTCAGTTCCGTTAAACGCATTTTTTTCAAGTGCGATTTAGAGATTGGTTTTTTCAAGTGCGATTTGCCATTTTCCCCAAAGCTGGCGCAAATTAAAAAGTTCTGGCCTCCTTTTTGGTAGTTTTTATAAATCGAACCAGCCGCAGCATAACTTTCATCATCCGGGTGGGCAGTTAAGATAAGAATTCTTTTACCCAAAAAAGTATTTGGCATATTAAGACCTATTTATATACCAAACACCAAAAATAATTATTGCAATGGCAACAAATTTAATAGCTAGAGTCTTTTTTTGGATATTTTCTTTGATAATGTTTGGGAGCCACAAAGTTAGTCCCAGACCCAAGAGCAGAACGAAAAATGGTTGAAAAGCGGCCATGACTGTGACCAATGAAACCGCAACCAAAGTGGTTGCATAGAACGTACACATTTTACCGGCAATATAAATAATTTCATTAATTGAGATAGGCCACCAAGCCGAGGTTGAAATTCTTGGGAATTCAGCAATAATCCCCTGCCGGGTTTTTAAAGGAACGAAAAGCAGGAGACTGCCTAAACCCAAACCGAAAAATTCATAAGCTATGGCATTCCAAAATGGAAGATCTACAGATTTAAAAAAAACAAAAGGCAAAGTATACATCAAACTGGAAAGCATCATTAACCAAAAGGACCGTTTAAGCCTGAGGATTTTTAGATCAAAATTTTCTAATGATAAGGAAATTCCTCCAGCTAAAACCATGCAGAAGCCAAAGATTTGGCTGCCGTGTAAGTGCTCACCCAAGAAAATTGCAGCCAGGATGAGCGCGAATACCGGAATTAATTGAAAAAGCGGGGTAATGCGGGAGGCATCCTCGTTTTGTAAAGCCTTGTAATAAGGAATGAGTGCCCACTGAAAAATTATGCCAGAGGCAATAAGTATGGCTGCACCTTGAAAGGTTATGCCTGGTAATCCGACGCTTAACCAAATAACCAGGCCAAGAATTGCGGCGACCAAGCCTCCGATAAAAGTCAGGAGCATGGGATTACGAACTCGTTTCTCGATTAAATATTTATCGAAAAAATTGGTAATGCCGTAAAGTAAGGGCGCAAGAATGGCAAAAAATAGCCAAGACATATTAATTATTTCTTCGGCTCAAAATTTTATTTAAGTAGGTCTGCATATAATTATTGATCAAAAAAGTTTTTGCCAGTTTTTTTAGCTTCAAGATATGAGGGGATAGTGTCAAACAGAGGTTTAGGCAAATTATCAAGATCATACCAGTTCCAGCCAGCAATGCGGTCTGGTTCTATAATTTGTGGTTCTCCCTCTGCCCAGTCGGCAATCATGCCTATGTCAACATAGTGTTTGGGAGCATATTTTTTAAGGTTGTATAGGCGTAAAAAGCGGACATTTTTTATTTCCATTCCAGTCTCTTCTTTGACTTCGCGTTTGGCGCAGTCTACGATTGACTCCATGTATTCTAAGTGTCCGCCTGGCCAGGCATATTCATTGGCGCCATGCGAACCTTTTCGCTTACCCAAGAGTACTTGGCCGTTCTTCATGACCATTACCCCAACCCCTACCTTAATTATATTTACTGGATTGTTTTTCATAATAGAATAGTAGAAAGTTTATAATAATTGAGGTTATATTTATTCCCACTTTAGGGAATTTTTCCATAAGTTATGATTAATTATAAAGCAAGTATGGACTTCATCAAATTGTCAGCAATAGTCTGCAAAGCAAGTTTATCAGCCAGGTCAACTTTAGCCGGCAGGAAGGATTTTCCAATTTTAACTTGGATTTTACCAATATGCCATGGTTGGATTTTCCAGGCCGGGAAGGCCCAAAATTTTGCACTGCCAGTTATATGGACAGGCAGAATTGGAATTTGGGCAAGTTGTGAAAGGATGATTGCCCCGGTGTGGATTCGGTTTTGTTTTAAAGCTGGATGGACATCCCCTTCTGGAAAGATTCCGACTATTTTTCCTTTCTGCAAAGTTTGTAAGATTTTTGCCATGGATTTATCACCAGTTGGGATGGTTCGGCCTATTAATTTCAAAGTCAACCAATACCACCAGGTTTTTGGCTTCCACCAGGGCCTAAACAAATGCCCGGCTGCCGAAAAGCGAACAGGTTTTTTTAAAGCCAGCATTAGCAAAATGGGGTCAAGAGGGCTTTCGTGATTGGAAGTTAATATAAATTGATTTTTGGGTATATTTTCCTGGCCAGCGATCATAGGTTTTAGTTATGAGGTAATTTTATCAGAATCCAGCCATTCCGGTGGGCAACTGGGTTGCTGAAGGTGCCAGCTAAAGCCCTTGCGCGATTGGCGAAAATAGTTAAAAATAAAGAGTGACTTGTTCATTAACCAAAAAAGAGAAAAAGAGATGGAAAATTTTACCGAGCTCACAGAGCGGTACAAGGCTGAAGACGCCTGGGGTCTGGCCACCGCCCTTGATTTGCATTCCTGCGATCCCGATACTATACGGGACGCCGAGAGGATTAAACAGTTTGTCCGAGAACTATGCGAGCTGATTAAAATGAAACGTTTTGGCGAGACTATGGTTGTGGACTTTGGCGAAGACGAAAGAGTCGCCGGGTTCTCCATGACCCAATTGATCGAAACTTCCTTAATTTCCGGGCATTTTGCCAACCAAAGCAACAATGTCTACCTGGATATCTTTTCTTGCAAACTCTATGATCCCAATGTGGTGGCGGAGTTTGCCAAGAAATTTTTCCAGGCCCAAGATTACCATATCGCCTGGGTTTTAAGGAAATAATTCAAATTTAAAAAGGAACTATTAAAGCCTTGACCCCGTTAGAGTTTTTAAGTTCCTATTCTAAAATTAGTTAAAAACCCTGCTTTTTCAGTATATTCATGCTAATTATTATAAAAATTCTAACGGGGTTGACTTAGGTTTGGATTTTCCCTAAACTGGCTAAACTACTATGCAGAGCGTCTACAAATCAGCTAAAACTAAAGAGCGGACCGACTTGCCGGTTTTAAGACCGGGCATGGTGGTTAAGGTTCACCAGAAGATTAAAGAAGGCGAAAAAGAAAGAATCCAAATTTTTGAAGGGATGGTTTTGGATGTGCGGCATGGCCAGGGCTTGCATGGGACTTTTACAGTCAGGAAAGTTTCCGAAGGCATTGGCGTGGAAAGGATCTATCCTTTTCATACCCCGATGATCGCCAAGATTGAAGTGGTGAAGCAGTTCAAAGTCCGCCAAGCTTCCTTGGGTTATTTGAAAAAAGGTTACAAGAAAAGGTTGAAAGAAGTGAAGAAGGCTAAAAAGGCCTAATTATCCACAAGCGAAAAGATTATTGAATCTTTAAAAACTTTTCAATTTAATTCCTTGCTTATGGTATACGCTATTAGCTTGATGAGAGATTACGCGCCAATCCGTTGGAGTAGCGAACTTGCTTATGCGATTGGTCTGATTACTACTGACGGCAACCTTTCAAAAGATGGTCGCCATCTAGAGCTTACTTCCAAGGACATGGAGCAAATACGAAACTTTATGCTCTGTCTTGGGTTAAAAGTTAAAGTGAGCCTTAAGTCATCAGGTTATACAAGAACTAGGGTTCCTCATGTACAATTTGGCAATGTTAGATTTTATCGTTTTTTATTAAAGCTTGGTTTGCATCCAGCAAAAAGTAAGATTTTAGGTGCTGTTAACATTCCAGACAAATATTTTTTTGACTTTCTCCGTGGGCATTTTGACGGTGACGGACACATTTACTCATACTGGGATCCACGTTGGAAGAGCAGCTTTATGTACTACCTAGCATTCAGTTCGGCCAGCCCAAAGCATATCCTTTGGTTACGTTCAAAACTAAATCAATTACTTGGGGTTCAAGGGCATATTACTCGAGCAAAGGGTCAGAGTGTAGAACAGTTAAAGTACGCTAAAAGAGAGGCTTTGCTTATTTTTAGAAAAATGTATGCAAAAGCTGATTGTATTACCCTAAATCGAAAACGTACAAAGGTTCTCCGTGCTTTACAGACAGCAAAGTTGGTGTTATAAGCATTACATGTGCCGCGGTGCTGTAATTTGGTAGCCAGGCCAGCTTGAGGTGCTGGTGCCCGCAAGGGCGTGGAGGTTCGACCCCTCTCCGCGGCACCACGGGTCATCACGAACTTCACCCTCCGCATTCTCGCTATCGCGAGCCTGCTCCGGATTTCGTTCGTGTGCCCCTTACCCAAATTTTTCATTCGAAAAATTTGGGACCCCATAAAGCTCCAGGCTCCAAAAGCGTCCCGCTTGCCCCAATTCGCCTTTGGCGAGATTGGGCCCCATGAAGATTTAAAAACCTGCATAATAAATATATGAAAGATAAAGTAATCAAAGCAGTCATCTTTGATATTGACGGAGTCTTGCTCGATTCGTTTGAGGCTAATTTGAAATTTTTTCAAAATATTTTTCAAGCTTCGGGATACGCCCCTCCATCGAGAAAAGATTATGAACAAATGTTCCATTTATCCATGCTTGATGTAATTAAAAAAATTTCAGGATCAGCTGATGAAAAGGAAGTCATGAGGATTTTTAATCTTGGCAAAGATCGTGCTCATTTCTTTCCTTTTGAGCTTCTTAAAATTCCGAAGGATTCCGAATCCACCCTCAAGGCGCTTAGTAAAAAATATGTGCTGAGCATTACAACCAGTCGGGTAAAAGAGGGAGTGTGGCCAGTTCCCCAACTTGCTACTTTGCAAAAATATTTTAAAGTTGCAGTGACATATGAGGATACAGAAAAACATAAACCACATCCAGCGCCATTACTCCTAACATCAGAAAAGATGAATGTCAAGCCTGGAGAAGCGGTTTACATCGGCGACGCTGAAACTGATATTATAGCCGCCAAAGCGGCTGGTATGAAAGTTATTATTTATTCAAAAAAAATAATTACTGGGGCTAACTTCTGTACCTCATCATTTAAAAAGATTCCAGAGTTGGTAAAGAAATGTTCATAGATGACTATTTATTATGAAACATATTGCATGCGGTTTACTTTTTGACAAACAGGGTAAGCTCCTGATTTATTTGCGAGATAATAAACCAGGTATACCTTTTCCAAATTGTTGGGATCTTTTTGGCGGTCATGTTGAAGAAAATGAAACAGCAGAGCAGGCCTTAACCCGCGAGGTATCAGAAGAACTCGGCATAGAATTAAAAGAAATTAATCACTTCCGAGATTATGAAGTATTAGAGGGCGATGCTTATCCAAACATCAAGCATATTTTTTGGTCGCGTCTAGATCAAGATGTGACTGATTTACGACTCGGCGAGGATGGGCAAGAACTGCGAGCGATTTCCTTAATAGAACGAATAAGCTATAATTTTGCTAATATTTTACGGACGATAATTGACGATTTTGTCGCCGCTGGAAAATTTAAAGATCAAGAGTGAATATAATTTTTCACCAGGCTTGACTTTTTCTTTGGATTTGGTAAATTTTATTAATTTAAAAAACAAACAAGCACATTGAAAGGAATCAAGATGCGATCGGAAAATGCATTGAAAGAATTGCAGGGGTTCTTGATTTTTCTTTTCACCCCAGTCCTAGCTTATAAATGGTGGTAGGCTTGTCATTTTCAGGGCGATCAGGATACCAACTTATTCTTTACATACTTTCTAGTAGGATTACTGGGGGTGATTGGCGTAGCCATCAGCGGCGGACTGGCATTTTTTAACAAATCAATATGGTTGATTGGGGCTGCACCTTGCTTTATTCTATATGCAGTCTCGGCCTATTTCACGATTCGCCTGGTATTAAAAAAGTGGACAAGAACCTGAAAAGCTCTAGAAAATAACCCCATCTCGATTTATCGGGGTGGGTGTTTTTACTTGACAGCTTTAAAATCATAGATTAAGCTCAATTATTCTAAAAAAGGTCTTTTCACAATTCAACCATAAGGAGGACGAGATGCCTCGTATCCCAATTTTTATTCCAGAGATGTTTGTTAAGGAAGGGAGAATGCCCCATTTGATACCTGGGTTCATTGAAGTAAACGAACATGGTGTTTTGATAGGTTTGGGCGTTGATAAGGAACATAGAAACTTTTCAAGCGACTCAAATGTTATCGAGCAGATTGCCAGTTGTTTGGCCACCAATATCAGATATGAGCTCCTAAGGGTAAGCTCGAGCCACGACAATCTTCCTGATTGTATCAGCATCGAATACAAATAATTCATTTGAATTTAAGCGCTCCAAGGATGGGCGCTTTTTTCTTTACCTTGCCTTTAATTCACTTCTTAATACTGGTGTGATATTTTAAATCCATGACTCCAAAAGAAAAAGCCATTGTTAATAAAGTCGCTAAATATATAAAAGACCGCTTTAGTAAAGATAAAAGCGGGCATGATTGGTATCATATGTTGCGGGTTTGGCAAACGGCTAAATTTATTGGTAAGCAAGAAAAAGCCAATATGTTCATAGTGGAACTTGGCGCCTTGCTCCATGATATCGCTGACGCCAAATTTCATCATGGGGATCACTCAGTTGGTCCGAAAAGAGCCAGAGCGCTGTTAAAGAAAATTGGGCTTGATGAGTCTGCAATCGAGAAAGTCGTTTATATTGTCGGCAATGTCTCCTTTTCTAAAACCGGCCGGAAACAAAATATGCAGACTTTGGAAGGCCAGGTGGTCCAAGATGCTGACCGTTTGGATGCGGTAGGCGCCATTTGCGTGGCCCGGATATTTACTTATGGCGGTTGGCAGCGTCGACCGATTTTTGATCCACGAGTCAAACCTTTTAAAAACATGCCAATTCCTTTGGCGCATAAAGGCGCTTCCTCTTTCCACCACTTTTATGAAAAGATTTTGAATGTCAAAGATTTAATGAACACTAAAACCGGCAAAAGGTTGGCTAAGAGCCGGCATGATTTTACCGAACTATATTTAAAGCAGTTTTTGGCCGAGTGGGACGGGAAAGATTTGAAATAGAAACTCTTTTTACCTTTTAACCTGAATTTTACTAGCGATTTAGTAATTAGATTTTTAAGATTGACAAATATTTCCGTTAAGCTGTAAGATGCAGTGAAAATCAAAACAAACTAGCCTTAGAAAAAGGTAGGCTCAATGTCAACCATATCGCAATCAAAACGTCCTTTTCATGAAACTGTTATTGACTTGATTGATTCAATAGTGACCAAGAATGGCGAAGGAATTCTGCTTCTGTCTAAACTTATCATAACAACCGAGATCCCGGCAGGTCATGATGAAATCATTGCAGCAATCCAGGCAAATTGGGGGCAACTTGGATGTTGGAAACAGCAAGTTCAAGAGGTGATCGCTAGCCTTCTTGAGCAGAAACAAGCAATGGCAGCAAAAACTGATACCAAGCATGTTAACATCAAAAGTTTAGCCAGGAAGATTGCTGCTGAAATTCGAAAGACGGACAAAGCGAAATTAGATGTCATACCTCTTTTAGAGAAGATAGGCCAGAAGGGTTCTCTTTCTTTGGAAGAACAGTGTGATGTTTGGTGTCGTGCGGTAGAGACTGCTTTGATCGGAAAAGATTTTAAACTTGCTTATTTGATTGTTGAACGTTTTCCTGGGATCAGGGATGATCTTGATCCGTCAGTTGCTCGTAGGTTAATGGCACTTCTGGATTAATCAATTGGACACTAAAGATTCAAGGGCGGCCAATAATGGTCGCTCTTTTTTATTTAATTTTTTCCAGCAATTTATTTAATTTTCCCGGCAAAGACGCTTCAAAGAATTGTTTTTGGTTATTCAAGTCTGTAAATTCCAGTTTCCAAGAATGCAAGAATGGCCGGTCAAGTTCCACTTTTTGCTTGACCCTATTGCTGGCATAAACTTTGTCGCCCACGATTGGTAAGCCATAAGCCAAAAGGTGCGCGCGGATTTGGTTAGAACGCCCAGTTTCGATTTCCACCTCCAAGAGGGTCAGGTGCTGGAATTTCTGCATGACATAAAAGCGGGTAATGGCCTCCCGGGTTTTTTCGGTAGGGCTGGGTTGGCTGGCCATGCGGCCTTTTTTCCGGCGGGAGCGGGCCAAAGGAAAATCAATAGTGTCTTCTGGTTTGCCTGGTATACCATGGACTAAAGCTAGATAGATTTTTTTAACCGTGTGGTCTTGGAATTGTTTTTTTAAATGCATGAACATCTCTTGGGTTTTGGGAATGACCATAACCCCGGAAACGTCCATATCCAAGCGGTGGACCAGGCCTGGCCGGCTTGGGTCTTCGCCGACATTTACAATTGCAGGATATTTTTCCACCAGCCAATGGGTTAAAGTCCGTTCTTTTTCATGGTGTTCAGCTGGGTGGACCAATAAACCGCTGGGCTTATCAATAACCAGATAATCTGGAGTTTCTTGGAGAATTTTAATATCCATATTTTTTGATATCTAATCCGGCTTTTTGGCAGAGGCGATTGAAATGTTCGCGCACTGGAGAGTGCGCTTTGGGTTGTGTTGGTTGTTTGGAGATTTTTTTAATTTCCATTTGCCAGATTTTAGGCCGGATATTCAGTTTGGATGAAGTTTTAATAATTTTCACCATTGCTACCCAGGTTTTGGGCTCGATTTGGAAATTTAATTTCGTTGCCAGCCTTAAGGCGCGTAAAATCCGGGAATGGTCTTCAATAAACCTAACATTAGGATTACCAACCGTGGCAATAATTTTTTTATGCAAAGCTTCTACTCCGCCAAAAGGATCAACCAGTTTGGCTTTTTTAAAATCCCAAGCCAAAGCATTAATTGTAAAGTCTCGTCTTTTTAAATCAGTCTTAATTGGCAAATTAGGTTTAGCTTTGATGTCAAAATCAAAATATTTTCCAGTGCCTTTGGATTTTTCCTGTCTAGGCAAAGCCACGTCAATAAGCTGCCTGCCAATTTCAATAGTCAGAACACCCCATTTTTCACCTTTGACATTTACTTTGCCGACTTTACTAAGCAAGGCTTTCAGTTGGCCCAAAGGAACTTTCCTGACCACTAAATCCCAATCTTTGACTTTTCTTTTCAATAAGATGTCCCTAACCGCCCCGCCAACCAAAAATACCTCGGTAGTTTTCGGTAAAACCGACTGTATTTTAATAATAGATTTTAAATTGATGTTGTTTGCAATTAAACTTTTCATAGGCTTAAGAAAGTTTCAATTTCCGGTTGTATTTTTGTAAAAATTTTCTTATGTCCATCGGTATTTGGGTGCAGGCCGTCAGTTAAATCTTCGGGTTTAAGCAAATCTAAGATTTCAATAAACTTAAGCTTATTGCTTGTACAAAAATTCTTAATAATGTTATTAAATCGCTCAATACCCCCATTGGTATAGTATTTGTCTTTGTCCCAGGAGACTGGTGTGGTTTTTGATTCGTCAACTGGTGTTAAACCAATAAAAATGATTTTATTAGTGATTTTTAAAGCTAACTCAAAAAGCCGGGTTAAATTATTCCGAAATTCTGCTTCAGACACCAAGGTTTGATTGTTGGATTTAAGTAGCAAGGTGTCATTTATGCCAATGGCAAAAACAATTAAAAAAGCTTGTCTGGCTTTAGCTTCAGCTTCAAATCTTTTTAAGATGTCATTAGTGGTATTTGCAGAGACCCCTAAATTATAAACCTTGAAGTCTAAACCGCTGGCTTCAATATAGTTTCTTAAATGATTGACCCAACCACCCCGTTCAGGATCGTGTGCACCCCAAGCGATACTATCGCCAAAAATACAGATATTCATAAGGTTAAGTATCATTTATTTTATTCAAACCTTGGTGGGCATGGATGGATTTGAACCATCGACCCCCACTTTATAAGAGTGGTGCTCTAACCGCTGAGCTACACGCCCGTGCTTTTAATATACAACCTTTTAGTTTATTACCATATAACAGATTGTAAAATTTTGGAAGAGACAAAAAACACTCGAGGTTTTTCGAGTGTTTTTTTAGGATTTAATTTTAAATCTTTTTCCCCGCTTTGATTGCTGGCGTTTGGCCTCCGCCGACGTTCCCCCATTTGCCAAACCAACGGACTAGTTTGGAAACTACCGCGCCTTCGTCAAGTTTCATGAAGAATAAGGTCGTGGCCACGAACTGGAAAACTGAGAAAATGCTAGTCAGGACAATTGAGATAAGGACAAAGATTACGAAGGAAGCGTTGATATAATTTTCAAGTCCAGGCGTTACGCCGGTGCCGGAACCGACAATTAGGCTAATGATGTTCGGCAGGAAAATTATGCTAATAATGGACGTGATTATTGCCAGGATTAGGAAAATTATTAAACCCATTTCCAATGTCGAGAGCCAATTCTTAGCAAATAGCTTCCAGGCAGAAACAATGGCATCCTTGAGTTTTTTATTCCGGATCACAACATAACCGAGGGCAAATTGGAGCAGGAAGGTGACGATGACTGCTACGGGGATTAAAATAATAAAATTTAGGAACAACAGGATTGTTGCCCAGAAATCCTGGCCTTGGATAAGGTATAAAGACAAGAAAGGCAAGCCCAGGACAATCATCGCGCCGGTGGTAATTAGGTAATTAAAGACATTCAGCCAAAGCACGGGCCAGAATTTTTTTGCACCATCTCCAAAGCTTTCCTCAGGCTGGACAAATTTGCCCCGGCGGAATTTGTCGGTGGCTGCCATAATTGAGCCCTGGGAAAGAATGGACAGCCAGATGCAAAAAACAAAAATTGCAAAGATGATTAAGATGGTCAAGATGTTGGTGATGCTGATGTTGCTGAAGAAAATTTTGACATTATCAAAGATAAAACTGATAGTCTTGGATTCATAAAGCACCTTGGCTTTATAGAGGTTTTCGCCTTGGTTTTGGATGAAATTAAGATTATTAATTAAGACCCGGTAGCCGCTGGCTACGCCAGAATTCAAGAGGATGGCAAAAAAGCCAAAAAACCACAGGAATTTATGGCGCCAGGTTATGCGCCAGGCTTCGGTTAAGGTCTGTCGGTAGATTGAGTTTGTCATTTTTTTGTCTTCCTCCATGGCTTAAAGTATATCAGATGCAAAAAATTGCTGCTACCGGCTCGTTTCGCGCTCCGAGCTCTGTTTTGCGTAAACGGCAAAAACGTCGCTCTTCGTGCGAAGCCTCGCCTTTCAACGCAAACGCGTGCTCCCCCTCGACTTCGCCCTCTCGATTACGCTCGAGGGCTGCGCTCGGGGCGCGCTCCTCGTTTGCGTTGGTTTAAAAATACATAAGTATTACGATTTGACAATAGAAAAGGTTACTTATAATATGCGTTAATCACTTGAACGGGTAGCCTTTTTAAAACTTTAAAAAGCCGGGAGGTTATTTTGAAATTTGAGGAACTTCTTAAACAATGGATGTTGTTTTGGTTTTCAGAGCTGGTGAAGGCAGACAAAGAGGCGCGAGAGATGCTGTTTAAGTGGGGGCGTGAAAATATAACCGAACCCTGTGATTTGGAGCGATCACTCTTGGTTGCCGGGGGAGCTTTACAAGAACAGTACGTTAACCAAGTCCTTTGGCTATGTATTACCAAGTTAAACGATTACCTTAGCTCATCCTTACATGCAACTGAAGTCTGCGTTTTATTCAAAGAAGGCCATTCAAGCTTTTCCGTTATTAAAGACAGTATTCCACCCGACATCAGGAAGAAAGCCATTGAATCCATAATCAGAAGCATTGAGTTGGACCGTAAATGTCATGCGGATTGGACTCTTGAAGAGATGGTGGCTTTATCGATAGACGGCCCAGTCGGTAATTATATTAACGACCGTCAACATCAAAGGCCGCAGGTCGCCGAGGTGATAAAGAAAGTTGCTCAGCAATTTCGTTGAAAAAATCATTGTTCCTAAAAAGGCAGATGATTTGATATTATCTGCCTTTTTGTTTTAACTTTATTTAAGTATTAATATTAAGTTTTTACCTTGACTGGCAGGAATTGTTTTACAAGATTGGCGAATTCCTCTTGCTCAATGGTTTCATGGTCAATTAGCGCATTTACAATCGTATCCAGGGCCGCTCGATATTTTTTAATGGTTTTTTTGGCGGTTTCCCCGGCTTGCTTCAGGAATTTATCCACGGTTAGGTCAATGGCTTCCGCCACTTTTTCTGAATAATCCCTTTGCTCACTAATTTCCCGGCCCAAGAAAATCATTTCTTCTTTGGTGCCATAAGTTCGGGCGCCCAGGTCGCTCATGCCGTAATCCATGACTAATTTGCGAGCTAATGCCGTGGCTTGCCGGAGATCATTTTGCGCTCCAGTGGTGACATCGCCAAAAATTTCTTTTTCAGCGGTTTGCCCAGCCAGCATGACGGCCAGGTCATCAATGAACTCTTTGCGCGGATGCAGGTGCTTATCCGTCTCGGGAAGTTTTAAGGTATAGCCGGCGGCTTGGCCGCGGGAAATTATGGAAATTTTGTGTACTGGGTCGGTGTTGGGCAAAGCGGCTGTAACTAAAGCATGGCCAGCCTCATGTACGGCAGTAATTTTCTTTTCCTGTTCAGTCAGCATGTGGCTTTTCCTTTCTGGCCCCAGCAAAACCTTTTCAATTGATTCTAGGCAATCTGCCATATTAACCTGTTTTTGGTTCCGGCGAGCGGCCAAAATGGCAGCTTCATTCAAAAGATTAGCCAAGTCCGCGCCCGAAAAGCCGGGTGTGCGTTGGGCGATCTTATGCAAATCTACTTCTGGAGCCAAAGGCTTTTTCCGGCTGTGGACCTTGAGGATTTCTTCACGGCTTTTCAAATCTGGCGGGTCCAGAATTACCCGGCGGTCAAAGCGGCCCGGCCGCAAGAGCGCCGGGTCCAGAACGTCTGGCCGGTTGGTAGCGGCAATAACAATGACGTTGGTGTTAGTATCAAAGCCGTCCATTTCCACCAAAATTTGGTTCAAAGTTTGCTCCCTTTCATCGTGGCTGCCGCCTAAGCCTGAACCGCGTTGGCGCGCAACCGCGTCAATTTCATCAACAAAGATTATGCTGGGAGCCGCTTTTTTGGCGCGCCGAAAAAGATCCCGCACGCGGGAAGCGCCAACGCCCACAAACATTTCCACGAATTCCGAGCCAGACATATGGAAAAAAGGCGCATTGGCTTCGCCAGCTACGGCTTTAGCCAACAAAGTCTTGCCTGTGCCAGGACTGCCGACTAAAAGCACGCCTTTGGGGATTTTGGCGCCCAGACTGGTGAATTTTTTCGGGAATTTCAGGAATTCCACAACCTCCATCAATTCCTGCTTGGCTTCTTGCACTCCCGCCACATCTTTGAAAGTCACTTTGATTTTTTCCTTCTCTTTTTCATTTTCCCGGGCGGTACTTTGGCCAAAAGACATGGCCTTATTATTCACGTTTTGGGCTTGGCGCATCATGAACCAGAAAAAGCCAATAAACAATAAAACCGGCAAGGCAATCGGCAAGATGGCGCCCAGCCAGACCGAAGCGCCGGATGGCTGTTTGACCGTAATTTCAATGGGCGTGATTTTTTCCGGAGGCAAGCCATAATTTTTTAAGACCGTGGTAAAAGAATCAGCTGATTCCTTATAAGCCAGTTGTTTTTCGCCATTGGCTAAGGTGATGTTCAGTTTATCACCGGTTATCTGGACGGTTTTAACTTGGGAGTTTTGGATTTCCGTAATCAATTCGCCCAAGCCAATAGCCTTGCTTTTGGTACTGTCGCTATTGATGGTGGAAAAAAGCAGGGAAACAACAAAAAGAGCCGCGACCCCAATCAGCAGATTTTTGCCCAAATTTTTCATAAAGGTATTTTTAATGATTTTAGTTTAGCGCGGGCAAGTTTGACTGGCAAAGCCATTTTTCAAACCCGCCCGCTTTTTAGTCTGTGATTATGAATTATTTATCTTCTGCTTCAACAGGGGTTTCTGGTTTTTCAGCGGGTTTTTCTTCGGTCACAGTTTCGTCAGGTTTTTCCTTGGCTTCTGGTTCTTTTTCTGGTTCTGGTTCCAAAGCCTTTAATGATAAACCTAAACGGTGTTGAATAGGGTCAAAGGAAATTATTTTAAATTCCCGAGTTTCACCTGGCTGGACTATCTCGGCCGGATCCTTAATTCTTTTGTGGGAAAGTTCAGAGATGTGGCAAAGACCATGGATGATATCATCAAGTTCGATAAAGGCGCCAAAAGTATTTAGCCTGGCGATTTTGCCTTTGACCTTGTCCCCGACTTTAAATTTTTCCGCAGCATTGGCCCAGGGGTCATCACCCAGTCTTTTTATGGACAAAGAAATTTTTGAACCCTCAATGCCAATGATCATGGCCTTGATGGTCTGGCCAACCTTAAAATGTTCTTTGGGATTATCAATTCTTTGCCAGGAAAGTTCGGAAATGTGGACCAAGCCTTCCAGGTTATCGCCAAAACCCACAAAGATGCCGAAATCCACAATGCCCGTGACTTGGCCTTCCACCATTTGGTTCATTTGGAAGCCCTTTAAGGCTTCGGTGCGCTGTTCTTCCCAGGCAGCTTTTTCCGAAACAATCAGCTTATTGGCCGCTTCATCGATATCCAAAATCTTGACGGTCACGTTTTTACCGACAAACTGGTTTAATAATTCCAAAATTTTATTCTTGTCTCCACCCTCAACCCGCGGGTAATGTTCAGGCGTCAGTTGGGAAACCGGCAAGAAGCCGTCAATCCGGCCAACCTTGACCATCAAGCCGCCCTTGTTCGCAGCCACTACGCTGACTTCCACTGGTTCTTTTCTGGCCAGCAATTCATCCAGTTCGCCCCAGGCTTTTTCATGCCCAGCCAAGCGGAAAGAAAGTTCCATTTCGCCGTTCTCGTTTTCCAATTCCAAAACCGTGGCTTTGGCTATATCACCAATTTTTAAGGTGGCGGTTTCCCCTGATTCATCAACCAATTCATTGCCGCGGATCACACCAGTTAAAATCCCGCCGACATCCAGGTGGATTTCAGATTTGGACAAAGCAATGACCGCGCCTTCAACAATATCCCCGACTTTCGGGTATTTCGGCTGGTCTGGCGAATTTAAGAGGGCGCCGAATTCAGTTTGGGGGTTAGTAACTATATTCATATAACAAAAAAAGAGGTTAACCTCTGATTCTTTAAGATAAAGAATAGTGGCTCGGCGAACACGTTAGCCCACCGATTAAAAGAAACGTTAAAAGTTTATAAAGTGCGAGCTTTTGAATACTACTGGGAATAAAAAGTTTGTGCAAGTAATTGACTAAAAGTCATTTTTTTGGTATAGTATAGATATTCTATGGCTACCAAAGTAATAAAAAGCATTCAAGGGAAATTTGCGGGTTCAAGTTTCAAGTCTCTCCTCCAGATGAGGGGCAAGTTTGGTTCTGTGCCGTCCCAACGACTCTACAAGAAAGAAGTCTTGCGGGCAGTTGCAGACAGCGACCCAAACATGCATAAGGTAATTTACGGTGGAAGTTTTGGCACTCACGTCGCTAGCAAGACATTTACAAAGGCGCTGAAGAGCATACATGGCGGCGAAGGCAAGATTGAACTAACCGAGAAAGCAAGACGCATGTTGGGACTGGATAAGGGACAAGAAATTAAAGGTGGAAAGGAAAAAATGGTTGAAAATAAACTAAATGAGTATTTTCGAGAAGAAGCAGCAAATGCGGAGCCAAAAACTGAAGAGAAATCTGCTTTAGAGCGCACAAGGGAGGAACGCTTGCGCCAAGCGAACATTCTTATTGGCCGATCTCAACGATTGCGCGCAGAAGAAGCAAATAAAAAATCATCAGGCTTTGCCAATCCAAATGTTCAAGCGGGGTATGCCGGCGGCCGCGATGACAGCGTGGGCACTTCCGCAACCACTCCTAAAAATGCGCAAGGCTCGGTTTCTGGTGACCCCACCAAGAATGTCGCCGGACTAAGTGCGGCCCAGCATGCGGCAGGGGCCCCCGTTCCAGGCCAATTGAATGCCGACAAACCTGCTAGTCCAAGCTCACGCCCAGTGCAATTGACCAGTTTGAGCGGATTAGCCGCCCCGACTGAAAAGCATGCAAACTCTGGAGAAGATTCGGTAGTTCCCAGAATCGGCATTTCAGCAGACAAATTAAATAATGATGATGCCAGTCAAGAACCAGCTAAAATCATGGATCTACCCTCAAGGGTTAAATCAGAAAAAGACCAGGATTCGAGCAAAACCACTGACCCAAAACCGGCAAAAGATGACGATGTGAATATAGAGGAAGGCTTACCTTTATAGCCCAAAATGACTTGCAAAAAGAGCGTTTTTTTGCTATCCTAAGTTTAATTCCGGGCGATTTTTATGTCTTTAAATAACTAATTTTGGAGCTTATGATCATCACATGGCTAGGGCATTCCAGTTTTAAAATCCAAACCCAAAACGCGGTAATTTTGACTGACCCTTATGATTCCAGCATCGGTTTGCGCATGCCAAAAGTCAATGCGGATTTAGTCCTGATTACCCATGATCATGCTGACCATAACAACATGGAAATTTTGACAGGCACCCCTTTTATCGTAAATTCCCCCGGCGAATATGAAGTTCGGGGGGTTTTTGCCCATGGCGTGCAAGCTTTTCATGATGAAAAGAATGGCGCCGAAAGGGGCGCTATTACTATATATCGGATAGAAGCTGATGACATGAAGCTTGGATTTTTAGGCGATTTAGGCCAAAAAAAATTGAACGATGAACAGTTTGAAAATATGAATGGCTTGGACATCATCTTTATCCCGGTTGGCGGGAATTACACCATTGACGGCAAGGCCGCAGCTGAATTGATTACGGAATTGGAACCCCGGATTGTTATTCCCATGCATTACAAAATTCCCGGCTTGAGCGCTAAAGTGTCGATCACCGGCGTGGAACCATTCATGAAGCAAATGGGCATTACCAGCAATGGCAAAGAAGACCGTTTGAAGATTTCCAAAAAAGACCTACCCCAGGAAGACACCAGGGTAGTGATTTTGCGGCCAGCAGTTTAATTTTTTATGGTAAACCTAGACGGCATTGCGCCAAATCCCAAAAAAGCAAAAAAGAAACCTAAGCCCTCACCTCTTGGGGTGTCTGGACCTACAGGCGAAGAAGCCAGGAAAAGAAAAAAGATGGTTTGGTTTTCGGTAGTATCAATCGTGATTATCATTGTTATTGTTTGGTTTGGGACCTTGGAAAGCCGTTTGAAGATTGGCAACAGCAATAATTCGGCTTGGCGGAACCTAAAAGATAAAGTATTCGGCGTTTTTTCTTTTTCCAAACCAGCTAACGAGGAAATTAAAAAAATTGACCCAAATTCCCCCAGCAATGATCAAATCCAGTATTTACGCGAGCAGGTATTTCCATCTGAATTAATCCAAGCCGATGCTAATTCTAACCTGAACCAAAATTCAAATTTGAATATTAATTCCAATTCTAATCAGAATGCCAATGCCTCTTAAGAAAAAGTCGCCCGAACCATTGCCGGTGCCAGCTTTGCCAAAATCCATCGAGTTAAGGCCGATTGTGAATGAAATGCAGGATTCGTATTTGGATTATGCCATGTCGGTCATTGTGGCTCGAGCCTTGCCTGATGTCCGCGATGGCATGAAGCCAGTCCACCGCCGGATTTTGTATGCCATGAAAGATTTGGGCCTGACCCATACAGCCAAATACCGGAAGTCCGCCACCGTGGTCGGTGAAGTCTTGGGTAAATACCATCCGCATGGCGATGCGGCTGTTTACGATTCTATGGTTCGGCTGGCTCAGGATTTTTCCATGCGCTACCCGTTGGTTGACGGCCAAGGCAATTTTGGTTCCATGGACGGCGACAGTGCGGCGGCCATGCGTTACACTGAGGCTCGCTTAGCCAAGATTAGCAATGAATTATTGAAAGACCTCGATAAGGATACGGTAGATTTTATACCGAATTACGACGGCTCCAGGCAAGAGCCGAGCGTTTTGCCTGCGCTTTTACCGAACCTATTGATCAATGGCGCAGTGGGTATTGCCGTGGGCATGGCTACTTCCATTCCCCCGCACAATTTAAGGGAAGTTTGTGGCGCCATCATTCATTTGATCCAAAACCCCGAAGCGACAGTTGATGACTTGATGAATTTCGTTACAGGCCCGGATTTCCCCACTGGTGCTACAATTTTTGACCACAAGGAAATTGAAGCCGCTTACACCACGGGCAAGGGTGCTATTGTTATGCGCGCCAAGGCTGAAATCGTGGAAACCAAATCCGGCAGTTTTACCATTTTAGTCACGGAAATTCCCTATCAAGTCAATAAAGCCTCGCTTTTGGAGCATATTGCAGATTTGGTCAGGGACAAGAAGCTGGAAGGCATCAGGGATTTGCGGGATGAATCAGACAAAGACGGGGTGCGGGTAGTGATTGAATTAAAGCGCGATGCTTACCCCAAGAAAGTCCTGAATCGGCTGTATGACATGACGGATTTGCAGATGACTTTCCACGTGAACATGCTGGCTTTGGTTGACGGCATCCAGCCCCGGGTCTTGAACTTGAAAGGCGTCTTAGAACAGTTCATCCTCCATCGCGAAGTGGTGATCAAGCGCCGCACGGCTTTTGATTTGCAAAAAACCAAAGATCGGGTGCATATTTTGAAAGGCCTGAAAATTGCCGTGGATAATATTGACGCGGTAATCCGCATAATTAAAAAATCTAAAGATAAAGATGAAGCCAAAGTGAATTTAATGAAGCAATTCAGGCTTTCGGAAATCCAAAGCTTGGCCATTCTGGAAATCAAATTGCAGCAGCTGGCGAATCTTGAAAGATTGAAGATTGAACAGGAATTGAAAGAAAAGACAGCCTTGATGAAAGAATTGGAAGCCTTGCTAACCAGTCCTAAGCAAATCCGAAAATTGATATGCAAAGAAGTGGAAGAAATGAAAAATACACACGGTGATGACCGGCGCACTGTGGTCAATCCCAACCCCGTGGGCGAATTCAAGCAAGAAGACTTGATCCCGAATGAAGCCACGGTGGTTATGCTGACCCGTGACGGTTATATCAAGCGCGTAGCCCCAGAAACTTTCAAAACCCAAAGCCGCGGGGGCAAAGGTGTCATTGGCTTGACCACCAAAGAAGAAGACACAGTCGAGCAATTGTTCGCCACCATGACGCATGCGGATTTGTTATTCTTCACCACGCGCGGCCGGATATTCCAACTCAAGGCTTATGATGTGCCGACTGCTTCCCGCACGGCCAAAGGCCAGGCTGTGGTGAATTTCCTGCAATTGGGGCCGGAAGAAAAAGTCTCCTCAGTCTTGTCTTTGGCGGAAATTGCTGAAGAAAAATATTTGGTCATGGCTACCCACCAAGGCACGATCAAGAAAGTTGAATTGAATGCTTTTCAGGACGTACGCCGCTCTGGCTTGATTGCTATTAAACTAAAACCCGAAGACCGTTTGGAATGGGTCAAGCCTTCCAGCGGCAAAGACGATATTATTTTAGCCTCGGCCAATGGCCAGTCCATCCGCTTTGCCGAAAAGGCCGTCAGGCCCATGGGCCGGAGCGCGGGCGGGGTCAGGGGCATGAAATTAAAACGGGGCGATGTCATTGCCGGCATGGACGTGATTTTGGAAGGCACTTCATCTAAAAATGAACAGCTTTTAGTTATCATGACTCATGGTTATGGCAAACGAACCTTCTTGAAAGAATACCGGCCCCAAGGCCGCGGCGGTTCGGGTATCCGCTCTGCCCATATAACGGAAAAGACGGGCAAGATTTCTTCAGCCTTTATCGTCAATGCCAAGCGGGAACAGGAAGACATTGTCATCATTTCCATCAAAGGCCAAGTCATTCGTTTGCCCTTGAAGCAAGTTTCAGTTTTGGGTCGCGATACCCAAGGCGTCAGGTTAATGCGTTTTAAAGAAACTGGTGATGGGGTAGCGAGTGTAACGTTTGTATAAAGCGTTTCAACCCCTCCCAACCCTCCCCTTGGTAAGGGGAGGAGTTTTCGGAACCCACCCTCCCCTCCTTACTAAGGAGGGGGTTAGGCTCGCCCGTTATGCCTTGCGTGGCATGGCGAGCGGGGGGGTCAATTATTTTCGCAATGACATAAAAAATAAAAACCCGCCTCCAAGCAAGGAAGCAGGTTTTTTAAGTAGCCAGACTATTGTTAATCTGCGAGCGCGGGAGGCAAAGGACAAGCACCTCCGCCAGTGTGAACAGCCAAAACATCCAGATTCCTGATCTTAGCTTCGGAATACGGCTCGAAATCAATGACCACCCCGCCATTGTCAGTCTTTAACGAAGTGACGAAGAGCATTTTTTCACTCCCGCGCGTTTCTGTGGCTGGGAAAGTGAAACCATAATAATGATGGTCATTCCTTAGGGCTTGCAAGATAATGGCAGTCACGCACTCAATGACCGTCGGCAAGCGGTAACCCGTTTGGAGTGGGAGCACATCACTGACTTTTTCGATTCTTAAGATTGGCGACGCTTCTCGAAGGCTGCAGACGAGGTACCAGGCATATCGGCAGGTGGAAGTAATCAAGTCATCGGAAAATGTATTCTTCTTAAGATGATCCCTAAATAGGATTTCGGCCTTATACCCGCCACCTCCCCGGATAAAGCTCTGGTCAAGCAAACCGTCAAGACAGTCTAAAGTCAGGGATCGGCCATCGTATTGCTCACGGCCACGAAAGGCAAAGTGGGTATCAGATATTTCATAGATATTATTACCCGGAGTTTGCATTGGGCATCGCCCTTCAAGCTGGTCCAGCGGTAGGGGGAAGAAATCAGTCAGTTTTCCAAGATCCGGCATTGGAAAGCCGAAAAAGTGGTGCCATTCATCAAAGCCGAACACTCCTTGGCGCATGACTTTACGAAGCTGGGTATGCCAGATCGGCGGCGGCAGGCCAGCATTTTGCATGCACGCGGCAACGCGATGCAAATAGGCTTTGTCCCGTCGAATGCGCTCGGCATTTTCTGAGGTGACTCCTTCAGACGCTAATCTTTCAAGCGTGGCCCAAATTTCTGCCGCGGTTTGTCCTGTTAAGAGGCTCCCCATATGGGTCTCCTCCTTTCTTAAATTACGGCTCTCCTTTGTTTTCCAAAGGCTCGCCAGTTTGCCGAATTGCGTCGGTTACGCTGCGCATGAAAGCGCGGTTTATCAAAGGACTTGATTTTTCGTGAGAATCTTTGAATGAATCATCTTATTATTTTATTGCTTTGTCTGTCAAACCTCCTCTAAAAAATAAAAACCCCGGTCTTTCGATCGGGGTTTTTGGAAAAAGCCATTAAGTTTGGTTTAAAACGATTAGGCTTGCCTTCTTCAGCGTCAAGCCAGCCTTTGAAGAATTCAATCTTCAGACAGATTTCCTTCAGGTTATTAGCTTGAGGTTGGCTATAAAAGACAAAAAAGTATGCGGCCGTGTCGTAATTTTCATAGGCGCAATAGCCGAACGAATATATGGAATCCAGGGCAAGCCGGTAGAAGTTATCGGTTTGGATGGCAAAGGCAATTTCTGGCGAAGTCAGAACTGGAGCTTGTTTTTTTGGCGCGTAAAGACTGTCGCAGATATTAACCAAAAGCAGGATATCCACGGCCAGAAAAACAGCCAGTATACAAATCCCTATTTTGATTTTCATGAGACACTCCTTGTCAATGTCAACTTGCCAATTGCGGCAATTCTTTTTCTTCAATGAATGGCCTAACGCCTTTTGTGGTTCTGCATATTGCGCAGGTTCCCAGCCACATCCGAACGTATGTTTTTATCATGCTTTCGGGCAATTCTTGCGGGCCTTCGTTTTGCAAAAAGCCGTGCGGACAGATCGGGCCAGCCGTTTTTAAATTACGGATTTTCTGGCCGCCAGCAAAAATTTCCGCCACCAATTCAGGGTCATCCATAACCATCGGTATTGGATTTGTCAAAAAGCCTCCTTTTTTAGTTTTTTGTTTGATCAGGGTAGTTTTACGCTTTTTTTGTTTTTTCGTCAAATAACCCCGGCAAATCCTTGATTAAAATGGCACTTTTAGAGTAGGATAAAAAATAGCTCCTCTAATTAATCTTTTATATATGGGACTGCCTGCCAAACGAAGAACTAAGCAATCCAAGCGTGAACGCGCTGCGCATTTCGCCTTGAAAGCCATCAGCCTTTCGGCCTGCCCAAAATGCAAACATAAAGTCCAGCCCCACCGGGTCTGCCAGAACTGCGGCTATTACAAAGGCCGGGACATTTTGAAACTGGCCAGCCATGATGCCCGCAAAACCAAACGCAAGCAGAAAAAAGACAAAAAAGCTGAATAACAATTATGTCTAACCGGCATTTAGCCCGAACCATTGCCATGCAAGCCCTATTCGAATGGGACTTTAACCACCAGGCCGGTGATCTGGTTGAATTTGTGGAACATAATAAGAAAGAATTTGCGCCAGATTTTGACGACCATGATTTTGCCTTGAGGATTGTCAAAGGCATAACCAAGCACTTGCACGAAATTGATAAAGTCATTGTCCAATACGCGCCCGAATGGCCTTTGGATCAGATTACCAACGTTGACCGGAATGTCTTGCGCATCGGCATTCTTGAACTGAAATTCACCCAAAGCGATGTACCGCCAAAAGTGGCGATTAACGAGGCCATTGAATTGGCTAAAAGTTTTGGCGGCGAATCTTCAGGCCGATTCGTAAACGGAGTATTGGGTTCAATCTATAAGGATATAATAGAAGAACAAACCACCAGCCCCCAGACCCAGGTCATTACCCCGGAAAACGTCAACCAGATTTTGCCCGAAAAAGAACCTCCAAAAATTGAAAGTTAGTTTCCATGCGTCATTTCCAAGAATTTGAAAAAGTAGTCGGCTTCAATTTTAAGAATCCAGAACTGTTAAAACAGGCTTTTGTCCACCGTTCGTATTTAAACGAGCATCCGGATTTTCCTTTGGCCCATAATGAACGTTTGGAATTTTTAGGCGACGCGGTATTTGAAATGGTAGTCACGGAATATTTATACCAAACCTTTCCGAATCCCGAAGGCGAATTGACCAATTGGCGGGCATCTTTGGTCAATGCCAAAACCCTTTCAGAGATCGCTTTGAATTTGGGCATGAATGATTATATGTATTTAAGCCGGGGCGAGGAAAAAGACGCCCAGTCCAAAGCCCGGCAGATTATCCTGGCCAATGCCATTGAAGCCGTGGTCGGCGCGATTTATCTGGACCAAGGCTATGAAGCCTCGCAAAAATTCATTTCTGACCACGTTTTGACCAGGCTGAAATATATTATGGATAATGACTTGGCTAAGGATGCCAAGAGCCGTTTCCAGGAGACCGCCCAGGAAAAATTTGGCGTTACCCCGACCTATAAAGTCTTGGACGAAACCGGCCCAGACCACAACCGGAAATTCGTGGTGGGCGTGTATATCGGCGCTGACAAGATTGCCGAAGGCACTGGCACTTCCAAGCAAGAAGCGCAGATGGATGCGGCCGCGGCTGGATTAGCGGTGAAGGGATGGTGAAGATTTGGAGGGAAAACCTTGTACGGTTTTCCCTTCCAACAGCCTCCCTTTCCCTTGTGGAGTCGCGTCGTCGGGGCTCGGTTTTGGGTACCCGCGAGACCCTAAACCTTGCCCTTCCTTGCGAATCTGAAGAATGTTTTAAGTTGTCGTGGAACCAAGCTTGATCCTCGGGGTTCCTTGTGATATTTGTTTGTTTCGAATTCTAAAGATAATTTTGGAAGAAAATTATACATCTCACTCTCGATGTTTAATTTGAATGGTGGTTTTTTAAAGTATGCCAATAATTAGGACCGACAAAACACGATGTCATAATGGTTAAGGCGGTATATCTTGACCCGAATTTATCTCGGGATTTTGAGGTATTGATACGAATTGTTTCCCAGGTTTAACTTTCTAGTATGCTCACGATTTATTTAATTTAAGGGCAGTATAATTTTTGACATTTTACGGGGCCTGAATTAAGCTTAGCTAAATTTAAATTGAACTTTGTCAACAATATAACGAAGGAGGCTGGACATGGGTCGCGACTCTAAGTTGAAAGATTCGGTTATTTCCGAAAATCGAGACGGGATTGTTATTGTTGGGTTGATTGGTCAGTTTAACGGGGTGACTTTAGGCCCGGACTTGGCGAGGGTAATTGACCAAGCTTTAAACCAAGGCTCTAGAAAGTTTTTGATCGACCTGGCTCAAACTACTTATATCAATAGTACTGGCCTAGGCCGGCTAATTTCCGAATTTGGCAAAGTTAAAGTGAATGGCGGCCAGACTGTCTGGTGTTGCGCTCAAAAAGACACGTATAAGCTGCTCGAAATAACCAGGTTACTTAATGTCCTGTCGTATTTTGATACGGAAGAGCAAGCCGTCCAAGCCTTGCAGGACTCCCAAGTCGCCGCCAAATGACCAAGCGATTTTTTGAAAAAACCGTCACGTGATATACGCGGCGGTTTTTGCTATTTAACCTGGGTTTATATAGGGATAGGTATCCGTAAAGCTGAAACCGCATCTTGGGCAAATGTTTTGGAATTTCAGTTGTCCGGCTATTGCCGAAGTGCAGGTGCTTTGCATTTTGCTCCCGCACTGGGGGCAAGTCTTTAGCTTGGCTTGAGCCTTGTTTGCATAAATGATTATCCCAATTGAGCAAAGAACCAGTAAAGCCAGGAAAATCCCTATACCTAGGGTCATAAAGAACCTTTCTGCTCTAGAGGTGGATTATCAATGGCTTTAACCTAAATCTTGGACTATCAACTGTCAAGAAAATTAATAAAAAACAGAGCCAATACCTGGCCCCATTTTTTGTTAATCAATATTAATACTTATTCGCTGGCAGCAAGATATTCTGAATATTTTCGCGCTCCCATTTTTCTTATTTGCGCCAAGTCATTTTTAAATCCCATTAGAGAGTCTCTTAATTTTTGGCATTCTAAAATTTTATCAGCCGCTTGCAATGCCATATCAGTATTATCAGCCTTTTTAAATCCTTGATATGCAAATTTGATAGCAGTTTCATTAGTAGCAAGAGCTGACTCTAAAAGTCCGATATGTTCATGTAATCTTTTAGAATCAAATCCAGCAGATCCTATCAATTCCTTGGTTTCTTTAAATGAAGTCGACAGTTTTTCGATGCTCCGACTATAGTCTTTAAAAATGTCAGGCGCATAATATTCCCCGCTATTTAATTTTCTATCTAAATCTTTCACCAACTCAGGATCATTAAACTCTTTAGCATAAGCGCGTATTCTATTGATTGCTTCAACCCCACGAGCTTCTTGGCCATTAACAACTCCTGCTGCTATTTTTGCTTCTTCTAATTCCTCCGGAGTCTCCGGATTTGGATTTTCAAGTTTTGGGTCGTAAGCCGGATGTCCTGATTCTATGCCCATATATTTAAAGGTTAATTTAATAAAATAATACTTAATTAAAGTATAATCGAATAAGTAAGATTAGCAAAATATTGGCCGTTTGTCAAGCATCCTTATAAAAAACACTTGATTATTCGCGGTTTTTTCCATAAAATATAACCACTGACCGAAATAAAGGAGGAATTTTAAAAATGCCGTGCGAATCAGGCGGATAAACCCATTACATGTATTTAGAAAAACTCGAAATCCAAGGTTTCAAATCCTTTGCCCATAAAACCACGTTGGAATTCCAGCGTGGCATTGCCGTGATTGTCGGGCCGAATGGCTCGGGCAAGTCTAATGTGGCCGATGCTGTCCGTTGGGTTTTGGGCGAACAAAGCTTGAAAATGATCCGCGGCAAGAAGAGCGAGGACGTGATTTTTGCCGGCAGCGACAAAAAGACCAGGCTTGGTATGGCTGAGGTGACTTTGACTTTGGATAACGCCGACCGCAAGGCGCCGATTGATTATGACAAGGTCGTCATTGCCCGGCGCATATATAAGGACGGCACTTCCGAATACATCATGAATGGCTCGGCCACCCGTTTATCCGATATCCAGCTGCTTTTAGCCCGTTCCAACATTGGCCAAAGGACTTATTCGGTCATTGGCCAAGGCGCGGTGGACGCGGTGTTATTAGCCAGCCCGACCGAAAGGAAAGAATTTTTTGACGAAGCCGCTGGCGTTCGGCCTTTCCAAATGAAGCGCGAACAAGCCGAACACAAATTAGCTGCCACGCGGGAGAATTTAGGCCAAGCCCAGCTTTTGATTGATGAAATTGCCCCGCGCTTGCGTTCGCTCACTCGCCAAGTTAAAAGATTGAGTGAACGGGAGGAAATCCAAAAGGGCTTGCGGGACTTGCAAGTCCAAGCATATGCCACCAAGCTGGTGGGTTTGCGGCAGGAACTGCATCTGGTTCGGGAAAAAGCTGGCGAGGCTGAAACAGAACAAGAAAGCGCTTTGGAATTTGTCAGTACCATCCAAGCCAAGCTTGACCAGGAAGAGCGCGGCTCCACCCGCCATGAAAGTTTCAACCAGTTGCAAAATGACTACCAGCAATTAGTTGAGAAAAGGAACCGTTTGCTTACCGAGCGGGCGGCTTTGGCCGGCAAAGTGGCGGCCAGTTTAGCCAAGGCTGGCCAATCCAATTTAGTCTGGCTGAACGCGCAAAAATCCGAATATGAATCCAAATTGCAAGCTGCTGAAGATGCGTACCGGCATTTGAAGGAAAAATTCGCCAAATTGAATGAGCAGGCAAAATCGGCCAAGACCGAAGCTGAAGCTTTTGATAAGGAAATAAAAAATATTGAGAACCAATTATTAAAAGCTGAAGAATCCTTGAAAACCAAGACCACCCTGACTTTGCCGGATTTAGCCAAAGATGTGGTGGAAGTGGTAACCCGCCACCAAAAATTTTTGCAAGCCATCAAGGCCGCAGTGACGCCGGAAGAATTTTCAGCTTTAAAAAAAGAAGCCCATCGCCTGGAAATTGAGGCGGATAAGTTTGTGCAAAAAATTAACGCCCAAGCGCCGAGTATTGATCCCACGGAATTAATCGCCCTGCAGCGGAGTTTGCACGAAAGCATGAAAGCCAAGGAAATCAAGACCAGGGCGGAAAATATCTTGTCAGCTGAAGTGAAAATTTTAAACGAGAAGCTATTCAATGAGGAGAAGGAAATCAGCCGCTTGAAAGAGGAATTGGGCAGAATCAGTAAAGATCTAAAACTTTCAGATTTAAAACCTAAGAATCCGGCTGAGGCTGAAGCGTTGGTAAACCAAGCCCAAGATGAAATGGATAAGCAGTTGGCAGAGCTGGAAGCAAAAATCCAAGAAGCCAAAACTGGCGTGGAAGAGTTTAATAAAAGTGAACAAGGAAAAAGGGACAAATTATTCGCTTTGCAAAGGGAGGCTCGGGAAGCCCAAGATCAAGTTCGGGAAGCCGAAAGCCGTTTAGGGGACTTGCGGGTAGATTTGGCGCGTTTGGAAACCAGGGAAGAAGATATTTTGCGCGAACTTCGGGCGGAATTGCCGGCAGAATACGTTGAAAAAGTGGAAAGCGCCAAAAAGATTCCCGAACATACCAACTTGTCGAAGCTGGAAGAAGAAGTCGCCAAAACCAAGCATGCCTTGGAATTGATCGGCGGGATTGATGAGAACGCGGTTAAAGAATACGAAGAAACCAAAACCCGTTATGATTTCTTGACCACCCAAGTGGCGGATTTGAATAAGGCCGCGGAAGATTTGGAAGTGGGCATCCAGAAATTGGAAAAAATAATCAAGGAAAAATTTGAAACATCTTTTTCCAAAGTTTCTTTGGAATTTTCCAAATATTTCAAGATTCTCTTTAATGGCGGCCATGCCAGCCTGGAATTAGTCAAAGAAATAATTTTGCCGCCTGAAGCACAGGCAGATTTGGATGAGGATGAAGAAGATGGTGACGAGGCTGAAGAAATGGAATTGGAACCCAAGAAAATCAAAGGTGAAAAGGTGGTTACGGGCGTGGATATTTTTGCCACACCGCCAGGCAAGAAACTTAGAGGTATTGGCATGCTTTCCGGCGGTGAAAGAGCCTTGACTTCCATTGCCTTGATCTGTGCCATCTTAGCTTCTAACCCTTCACCCTTCGTGGTTTTGGATGAAGTTGACGCGGCCCTGGATGAATCCAATTCCATCCGCTTTGCCCAAATTTTGGAAAAACTTGCCCACCGCACCCAATTCATTACCATTTCCCACAACCGCGCCACCATGCAGCGCGCCATCCTTTTATACGGCGTGACCATGGGTGATGACGGAGTCTCAAAGCTTTTGTCAGTCAAAATGGAGGACGTGGATAAAGTGGTTAATTCCAAGCATTAAGGCTTGACATTTTTAAGTTTTTAGACTAGGATATTGAATTAGATTATTAATTTATCTTTAAATCAACAAATATATGGAACCAAATCCAGAACGCGAAAATATAATGAAGAATGAGGCTCTTATGTCCGCTTTAGCGGAATTTCATGAGATGATTCCTCATCTGCCTGAACAGGCGCAAATTGAGCAAACTCAAATTACTGATTTGCTCGACGGTGGGTCTTCAATTGGACAGGAGTTAGACCATGAACAAGGAAGGGCGTTTGCAGATTGGATAGTTGCCGGTGAACAGAATTTGAAGTCAAAAGAAGAATTTGTTGCCGCAGCTCTTGAGAAAATCAAAAAGCTTAAAGGCGAAAATTAAATAAGCTATAAAAAAGGAGATTAATCAAGAAAATAATCTTCTTTTTTGTTGCTCTTGACCAAAGATTAGAAATAATTTACACTACTTCCACTATGGTCTCAATCAGATTAAAAAGAGTCGGGAAAAAAGGCAGCGCCACTTTCCGTTTTGTGGTGTCTGATAAAAGGAAGGACACCATTGGCCCGGCTTTGGAAATTTTGGGTTCTTATAACCCGCATGTTAATCCCCCGGCAATCCAGGTTAAAGCTGACCGGGTTCAATACTGGCTTTCCAAAGGTGCCCAGCCTTCGGCTTCAGTGCATAACCTTTTAGTTACGGCAGGCGCTTTAAAGGCTGAAAAAGTCATTGTGGCCAAGGCAAAAAAACCAAAGGAAGAAGTAAAACCAGAAGCTAAAGCAGCACCAAAAGCCGAATCTAAACCCGAGGTTAAACCTGAAGCAGCTAAGCCTGAGGTTAAAGCAGAGGTAAAAGTTGAAGATCCAGCTCCGCAGGAAAAGATTGAAGAGAAAAAAGCAGAAGAGCCAGTAAAAAGCTAAAAAACTCAATTTATAAAATCAATGACCCGCTTATTCGGCGGGTTTTTGACAACCAGGCTTTGGCTTGCTATTTTTCCCATATCGCTAATGTACCTGTCGCTTCTGTAGTCAAAGAGGCTTTGGTACACGGCAAGCCAAACCGGTCCTACTAAGTCGAAAGGATTGTCGGTAACTGGCCAAAATTTTAACAATTAACGACAAACTGTTATGGCAGAGAAATATCAAGATTCAGAGTTCGTCGAATATCTTGTCAAATCGATAGTCGACAACCCGAACGATGTAAAGGTCGAACGCACGGTCGATGAGATGGGCGTGCTGATTACTTTGCACGTGAACCCGTCCGACTTGGGCCAAGTCATTGGCCGACAAGGACAGACCGCCAAGAGCATCCGGACCCTTTTAAGAGTGGTGGGTGCCAAGAACCACGCTAGAGTGAACATGAAAATCTTCGAACCCGAAGGTTACAGGAAGTTTGATGGCGACAAAGGCGGCCAAAGAGGCGACAGACCAGCGTCTGCGCCAGCATCAGAAGATGCCAACTTGGCTGACGACTTAAAACTATAATTTTAAAATCAAGAAAGGGAACCCTAGGGTTCCCTTTCTTTGTATACCAAAAAAGCCCTTGCGACGGAGGATTTTTTTATCGTGAAGGAGAGTTCGAAAGGACTCTTTTTGTTTTAGTTGATTATTTGTCATTCCGACCGAAGCGAACGAAAGTGAGCGTAGTGGAGGAATCTCGTTTGATTCAGACGAGATCCCCCGCCTGCCTTGCTAGTTCGGCGGGCAGGTCGGCAAGGCTCAGGATGACAAAAAATATTTTCATATTGACAATATTTAACACTTAAATTAAATTAAGCGGAAGTTCTTTGATAACCGTCTACCTACGTTAGACAAGCTTAGTCGGGCAGGACTAGGCAAAACCGAAAACAACCTAAAACCACTAAAGGGTTTAGGGCTAAAGCCATAGCCGACGGTACTTAACCTAGGCGACTGGAGGATTTTATGGATCTTCTTGAACAACTTTTTGAACGTGCGCAAACTTCAGTAGTCGTGCGAATGCACATAACTAAAGAAAACAGTGGTTACTCGGTGCATATCATTATTTTTACTGGGGAGCGCGATTATTTTATTGCATGTTCGGCTAAATACCAAATGGAAGGACGACGTTGGTTGTCAAAGACTTCTGAGCTACAACGTTTTTCAATCGGTTCATACCCAGGTTGTGCCGAGTCCCAGAAAAGCCGTGATTTTCTTAGCAAACTGTTTGCAACGCATTTATGCTCGCTACGCGAGAATGTACAGTTCATTGCGACGCACGAAGACTCAGGTGCGGATGCCGCTACGAGTCCCCAGATTCTTATATGCCTCACACACCTCGTAGCTTATTTGCAAGGCCAGGTCGGTATTAAGAAATATGAGTCGCTCGATGGCCATTCTATTTATTACTGGGAGTCTATGTTGTGCGATCGCCTCATGGGGTTTATCGGCGAACAGATGGAACGTCAACGTCAAAGCGGCTTAGCTTTCTTGCGAGATCATTAAATCTCTTCTTTCAATTTCACCGTCTGCTCCTGCCCCCCGCCAGCCCGACACGCTGTCGAGGCGAGCGGAAATTCGTCTGCGCAAGGCCGCAGATAAAGTAAATGTTAAAAGACAGTCCTGCCCGGCTGTCTTTTTTTATTCCATCAGGCATTTTAGCGAGGTCCAGCCTTCGCAGCCGCTTCGGCGGAGTAAGTCAGGCGGGCACGGTGGTTCTTCTTTTTCTGTCATTGCGAGCCCCGCACAGCGGGGCGTGGCAATCTTACTCGGACGTCATTAAGAAAGATTGCTCCCGCCTGCCTTTGCCCTGCCTGCCTGTCGGTAGGCAGACGAAGTATGGCGGGCAGGTCGTCAGTGACCATGGGTACTTCCTCGCAATGACACAATGGAACTTTTGTGCTAATTTATTTTCGTACCTACCTTGGTACATTTTCTTTCAACTTTTTCAAGGAGGTATCCTTGAAACGTAAATACGATTTTTGCCATTGGCCGGAGGATGGCGGTTAGAGCGAACACCGTCGCCAATCGTCAAACCTTTGCTTTATGGCAAAAAGCAGGCCACCCTGAAAAGAGGTGGCCTTTATTTACACAATCTGATAGTAGTTTATACTATAAACAAATCGTCCTTTTTAAACCTTTAGCTGAAAGGAGTCATTACAATGCAAGGAAAACATTTTGAACCCAGTGATGGAGGGTAAGGCAATGCGCAGAGAAAAAAAACTTCGCGGGGCCGGCGATAGTTGCCACCACAAAGGCGGCGGAATTGATGGCTCGTTCAAGGGCGGCGGCACTGGCGAAAGACGTCGCCATTTTGGCGAAGGAGACGGGGGCTAGCATGCAAGACAAGACTCCTGCGACACAACGGTCGTTTTGGTATCAGACCTGGATGGCAGAAGAATTCTTTCTGCCGGCTCTCGCGAGTGGTATCGCTTGGCTCATGTACTCCAATTGTGACGCTTTGTTCCCGTATCACCCAGCTACCAAATCCTTGATTAAAGCGATAGTTGTCGCGGCAGCAGTCTTGAGCTTTGTGCCTTTCGGGCTAAAATTGTACTTTAGGTTAAAGTCCCGAATTTTCCGAGGCTAAATGAAGCTTCCGCGATGACTTAGCAAAAGAGGATGCTATGCGCGAAAACAACTTTCGTCATCGGGACAATGGCGAAGATGACGGATAAGCCAAGGGGCGACTTTCTTAAGTCGCCCCTATTTTTTTAATAAATGTTAAACTATATTCATGCAATTCGATATTATTACAATCTTCCCCCAGGCTTTTGGTTACTTGGAACAAAGCATAATTGGTCGGGCGGTTAAGCATGGCAAAATTAAAGTTAAAATCCATGATTTGCGTAAATGGACCATTGACAAACATAAGACCGTAGATGACCGGCCCTATGGCGGGGGTCCAGGCATGGTCATGAAAGTGGAGCCGCTTTTTAAGGCGCTGAAAGCCATAAAGAAAAAAAGAAAAGCCAAGGTTGTTTTATTTTCGGCCAAAGGTGAAAATTTTACCCAAGTCAGAGCTAAGTCTTGGAAAAATTTGGACCAAATAATTTTAATCCCCGGCCGTTATGAAGGTATTGATGAGAGGATTTTAAAATGGGTGGATGAAGAAATTTCCATTGGCGATTATGTTTTAACCGGCGGGGAATTGCCGACCATGGTGGTAATTGATGCGATTAGTCGTTTAATCCCGGGCGTGTTGGGCAAAGATGAATCCAGCCAAGATGAGTCGCACCAAACCCCTGGTTGGTTGGAATATCCGCATTACACCCGGCCAGAGAGTTTTAAAAAAATGAAAGTGCCAAAAGAACTTTTGAGCGGTGATCCTAAGAAAGTTACTGCCTGGCGGGCAAAACATGCAAAAATAAAGAAAATATGAAACTCGATGCCTCGGTCTTGAAAATCCCTGGCTTCCGCCGGCTCTGGGCTAGCCAAGTGGCGTCTTTGGCAGCTACAAATATTTTAACTTTTGCTTTTGTCTTGGCTGTTTATGCCCATTCCAAGTCAAACGCCGCGGTCGCTGTTTTAGTGGGCATGCAAAGCATTCCGCCAATTTTGTTTTCCTCGCTCGCTGGAGTTTTGGCGGACAGCTATGATCGCCGGCGGGTTTTGATTTTTGTCCATCTGACCCGGGCGGCCAGCGTGGTTTTGGCAATAATTTTTGCCAAGTGGACTTTAGGCGTGCTTCTGGCCGCCTTTATAATGCACACTCTTTCCCAGCTTTTTACGCCAGCCACTTCAGCCGCTATTCCCCAGGTGGTACCCAAGGAAAAGCTTTTTGCCGCAAATTCCTTTTTCACGCTTACCACTTACGCGCTTTTTTTAATTGGCTATGGTGCGGCCGCACCATTAATTGATCTTTTTGGCGATCGTTTGACTTATGCAATCGGCTTGATGTTTTACCTCTTGGCTGTCTTGGTGGCTTATCGTTTGCCTGAATTGGCTGACCATTTGGCCAAGCTTAAAGAGCCTCGCTTGGCTTTAGCCAAGCACCTTCGTTTGGTCTGGGTTCGTTTTGTGGAAGGCGTGAAATATGTTCGCAAGGATGCCATAATCGGCGTGCTTTTATTGCAGGTTTCAATTCTGATTGCCGTAGAAAAATCATTTGCTTCACTCATGCCTTCTTTTGCTTTAGACTTTTTGGGTTTCCGTGTCCGTGATATTACTTTGGTATTTATTATACCCACAGCTGTCGGTACTTTACTTGGAGTATTTTTGGCAAATAAATTAAAACACCGCATCCCGCTACATCGGCTGGTAACTTTTGGTATTACGCTGGATGCCCTGGCTTTGCTTCTGGCTATTGCTATCGTACCGCTCGCCCACTGGTTACCAGATTTGATTCCGGCTTTCAGTCCAAACGGAGTCAGGTTGGCCTTAGTCATTTTGCTTGCCGGGGCATCAGGCTTTGCTGACCCATTCATTTTGGTTTCGGCCCAAACAGTTTTACAGGATCGTACGCCTAATCACGAGCAAGGCCGGGTTTTTGGCTTGCAAAATACTGTCCAAAATCTGTTTGCTTTTGTACCAGTCATTGGCATTGGCGCCTTAAGCGGGATTATTGCTGTGCCCGCGGTTATTACTAGTTTGGGCGCGATTGTGGGGATTACCGCCATTGCTGGCGCGGTCTTTTTCCATAAACATCAGCTTACCACTGGGCAGATGGAAAGGCATAAATTACCAGAATAAAATAATCCGGCTAGCGTGAGGCGCTAGCCGGATAGACCAAATTACCATTTCATCTGATTATCAAACCAGGTTATTTTTGAGTTGCTTCAGTTGTCCAATCACGACCAGTACACTCCCGATCCCAAGTGCGCCGACGACGTACGGTACGCCATCTTCGAGTCCTGGAAGGATCGCTTTTGCCGCCCATAGGTAGACTACTGTTGTTCCGAGTCCCAGGAGTATGTAAAAGAGCGACTTAATCCGTGTATACATATACGAGAGGATATACACCGATAGAGCAACTGACGGTTCCAGCCACTTCAGGCCAGAAACATACTGATCCTTGGTTGATATTCCAAGTGCGATGAGCACGAGCATTATGCCGATGTACCACCAGAACATACAGAAGATCCCGATGATACAGGCTGCCGGCGTATTGCCTTCGCGGATACTGACGAAGAGCCCGATCGAATGGAAAATCGCCCCGAAAAGTAGGATCAGCAACCCACCCGGATGCGGCGGTAAAGATTTGACCTGAAGTCCGATAAAGAGAAAACACAGGGAAATGATACTGAAAAGGACAAAAATTACCGTGTTTAAAGGTTTTTGCATTGGTCCTCCCAAACTATTTTAGATTTTGTTTCAGTGTGTTTTGTGAATATTTTAATTAGAGATAAACCTATCATGGTATAATAGAAAACGTCAATATCAAACGTTGATCCAGGAGTCATGGTTGGCATGAATAATTGTGGGCTTATTTTCACCGATATCCATTATAGATTGATTTACCTACCCGGACTTGACAGGCTTCAGGATCTTAGTTATGATGTTAGAGCCGATAATTTATAGTTCTTGTACCGTAAATTCGGCAGAATAAACCTTATTTTATGTAAAGCTTTAGAAAACTGACAATTCAGGTTTTTAAAGAGGAAAAGACAGTGATGCCTATGAAAAGGCCTCCCTGTTTTTCTTTAGCCCTCCGAAGCCGGGCGAAGGAGGGTTTGGAAAGGTTAACTCGAAAGATCGTTGACAACTAAAGAGTGGTAAGATGAACTCTAAGGTGAAAGCAATTTCGCTTTAGAGCAAATAGAACGTCAATTTCAATAAATCTTTTTCTTGGATTTTTTAAATCCAAGGCAGTTTTTTAAAAAGTTTTCTGCGATAAACTTTGTTGAGAGCCAATGCTTTCAAACTTATTTGAGAGTTTTCCGGCATAGCCGGACCCGGCTTTGCCGGGGATCCTACCCAGCTTTTTCTTAATTGACAAAGTTGGTTTAAAGATTTAATTCTTAAAGATTTTATTTGAGAGTTTGATCCTGGCTCAGGATGAACGCTGGCGGCGTGTTTTAGGCATGCAAGTCGAACGAACCTTCGCCCTTCACTGCGTGAAGAGCTTCGGTCCGCAGGCGCGTTGTGAAAATGCAACGAGCCTGCTCATCGTAGCCCATTGCGTAGCGATGGGCGGAGGTGAGTGGCAAACGGGTGCGTAACACATTGGTAACCTGCCTCAGTCACGGGGATAACTCCGCGAAAGCGGAGCTAATACCCGATAGTCTTTCCCGTCGTATGGCGGGACAGTAAAGACGCAAGTCGGATTGAGAGGGGCCTATGGTCCATCAGCTAGTTGGTGAGGTAATGGCTCACCAAGGCTAAGACGGATAGCGGGCGTGAGAGCGCGACCCGCCTCAGTGGAACTGAGACACTGTCCACACTCCTACGGGAGGCTGCAGTCAAGAATATTCCTCAATGGACGAAAGTCTGAAGGAGCGACGCCGCGTGCAGGAAGAAACCCCTCGGGGCGTAAACTGCTTTTCTCTGGGAATAACTCTGAAGGTACCAGAGGAATAAGGGGCTGCTAACTTCGTG
>Ga0172379_10000258_pt1 | contig 144520 bp, 141 predicted proteins | sample GrowelOW334metaG_FD_119756 | JGI IMG/M metagenome (GOLD analysis project Ga0172379, IMG submission 119756) | Groundwater microbial communities from an aquifer near a municipal landfill in Southern Ontario, Canada - Groundwater well OW334 metaG | ecosystem: Environmental > Aquatic > Deep... | reverse complement strand
TGGACAAACCCCTTTGCATCCGGCAACAGTAATCATCGCCAAGCAAAGTTCTTTATCGTTCAGTAAACAACCGACTCGATGACATTCCGCACATACCGCGTGATTAAATTCTCTCGGTTTTCCACCAGAGAGAAGTTTTGCGATAATAAACGCAAGCTCCTCGGGATCAATCGGACATCCGGGGATTTCCGCGTCAATTTTGACGTAGTGAGAAATCGGCGCACCGGCTTTCAATTCCAGTGTTTGATTATACTCACCCCATTTTCCATCATGCACTTCTTTTAAGTCTTCATCGATTACATTCGCCTGAACGCCACCGAAGACCGCGCATGTTCCCATCGCAATAATCAGAACGCCCTCTACTGCGCGAATTTCTTCCAGTTCTTTGATGTGGTGATTCGTATTCGGAGCACCTTCAAAGATGACGATGTCACCGGGCAGAATCTTTGTGTCAACCGGACTCGTTAAAAGCCGGCACTCCACTAAATTTATCGCCCCAAGCAATGGCACAAATTGATCGGAATGTTCCAGACAGTCTTGACAGCCCTCGCATCCCGACAAAGTTTTTATATGTACTCTTGGTAAACTCATTTTACCCTCCTTTATCAGAATCCGAGTTGCATGGCCGAGAATACCGGACCGTCAACGCAAGCGCGTTTTCCGTTCGGGAGTAAACAGTTTCGACAGAAGCCGAGACCATTGCAACTCATTTTCCGTTCGGTGGACGCATAAATGTTATCTTTTGAAACGCCGAGTTTTACCAACTCCATCGTTACGAATTTAAACATCACATCCGGTCCGATAACGACCGCGCGAGTACTCTTTGGAACAACCCATAAATCCGCAAACAGTTTTGTAATAAGACCGACGTTTCCTTTCCACTCGGGTGTGCCATTGTCTACCGTTTCGTAGAATTCACAGACTTTATTCCAATCCGCCAATTCTTCGGGTAATAATCTTTCATCGGGATTTTTCGCCCCAAACAAAATGGTTACTCCGCCGAAATCAAAACGGTTGGCAAAAACATATCGCACCAACGAACGGAGCGGAAACAATCCGATACCGCCCGCCGCAAGAATAAGATCTTGTCCAATAAGTTCATCAATAGGAAAACCGTTTCCCATCGGTTTGGAAACAAATACAGTATCACCCGCTTTCATTCGGTGAAGTACGGGGGTAACATTACCACCGTCAATCGAGCGTACACCGAGTTCAAAATATCCTTTGTCCGTTGGCGACGAAGTTACTGAAATCGGCGCCGAGCCAATGTGGGGGATAGTAATCTCAACAAATTGTCCGGGTATATGCCCGAGTTCTTTCCCATTCGCAAGTGCGAGCTTGAATAATTTTTCCGTTGACGAAAGCGTGCGAACCTCAAGAATAGTCGCTCTTTCCGGTACGTGAAGATCTAAGTTTACTTTACTCATTACTTTTTCTCCTGTACCAAAGAGTTAAAGATACTCGCGATTCCCGCAAGATCAAACAGACAAACCACTTCGCAACGACCGCAACCAACGCATCCTTTGACACCGTGTTCTTGCGAAATAAATTTTACTTTATCAAGCAAACGATTTTTGATGCGAGATTCTCCCGTGGGTCGGAAATTATGTCCGCCACCGCATTTCGCTGAATCTTCAAAAAGACAGCTTGAACGTTCACGAACCACTTCGCCGGTTCCATTAAAGTGTGGGCAATGGTGTTTCGTGTAGCAAACACACGTTGGGCAAACCTTTGTACAGTTTCCGCACTCTTCGCATTTTTTTGCGAGTTCGGCAAGCTTTTTTTTACCCTCTTCCGTTTCCAGAAGTTCGGCAAGTGTTTCAAGTGAGCCTTTGAGAGTTACCGGATATTTCTTCGCAGTTTCTTCCCTCACTCTCGTACGTTTGAGAATTTCATTTTTTCGTGCTTTGCGATATTCACCATGGGTATATTGTTCAAGTATGTATTTTCCATGACCCGTTCCAATTTCAACAACAAATAAATCATCGCCAATATCAGTAAGCATAAGATCAAAATCTTCGTTCACAGTATGAGAATCAACCAAAAATGATCCCTTCGCCGGATTTGTAACATCAAGTCCGATGATAAACATTTTTGAACGACGATCCCAATAATTAGGATCAACATTCTCGCCATATAAATATAAAACATCAAGAACTTCCATCGCTTTTATATCATACGGGTGAACACCAAACAAAACAGTCGTTTCCGCTTCCAAATTCGGATGATAATCCTTACCATCAAAGTCCAATAATTTTTCACGACTCGGAAGCAAATACTCCTTAATCGGTGAATAATAAGAACGGTCATAATCAAGCCGAAGTTCTTCGGCGTTTTCCAGTTTGCGAAAAACAAAACCGTTATTCTCGGACACCGGCCCAAGCACGGTAATATCGTTCGCAATCAATCCCGAAACAATCCGGTCTAACCCGTGTTTCGTTACAGTTTTGAGTTCTGTCATTTTTTTCCTCCTATAAAATGTCAAAAAACCAATATTTTTTCAGCTTTTTTCCCTAAAAACCTACCATAATATGTGCTAGTTTTAATAAAAAGTCAAGCAAAAAATGCCCATAAAAAAGAGCGGTCATACGGACCGCCCTTGTACTTAAAAACTTAAAGAACAATTTTTAACAAATGCGTGGCAGTAATTCTCCTGCGGGCATATGTATTATTTTCTCGAAACCGAGCAATGTTTTGGCTGTCACCAAACCGCTTTTGTGTTCCGCGACTACTTCGCCGATAATAGTGGCTTGTTCACCGCCTTCAAATTGGCGAAGAATTTCTACTACCTTTTGAGCTTGATGAGGTCGAACAAAAAGAATAAATCTTCCTTCGTTCGCAACGGTAAGCGGATCATATCCGAGAATTTCGCAAAGTCCGCGAACGTCATCGTCCACAGGGACTTTTTCTTCGTCAATGTGAATATGAATTTTACTGTCTCTCGCCACTTCATTAAATACCGTAGCAACCCCGCCTCTTGTTGCGTCACGCATAAACGCAGGAAATACTTTTCGTTTATGCAAACCGTCAACCATAAAGCAAAGATGCGCCGAATCCGAACGAATCGGTGTATCAAGTTCCAGTCCTTCTCTTACTGACATAATCGCCATACCATGACGAGCTACATCACCCGAGACAATAACTTTATCCCCGACAGAAATTTTGTTCAAATGCGGTACTTGTTTTTTTGTACATTCTTCAAATCCAATACCCGTCGTATTAATATAGATACCAGGATTTGTGTGTGAACACTCAACGACTTTTGTATCACCGGTAACAATTTTTATTCCGGCTTTTTTCGCAGCTCTCGCTAAAAGCGAAACCAGCAATTTAAGACGTCGCATCGGCAATCCTTCTTCAAGAATAAACGATACGGTCATATACAACGGTTTTGCTCCCATCATAACCAAATCATTTACAGTACCATGTACTGACAACGAACCAATGTTACCGCCCGGAAAAGTAAGTTGTTCTAAAACAAACGAATCGGTAGTAACAACCATTTGCGTTGGATCTGATATTTTGAGTAATGCCGCATCATATTTTGATTGCAGATAAGGAAACGCTTTTGTGAACATCTCTTTGATGAGCTTTTGCATTTCCTTTCCTCCCCCTCCATGAGCCTTTGTAACGACATCTGTGCCTTTGTACCCTGTCACAGGGCATTCTAAATTATAAGTCATTTAGTTTCTCCCCTTGCCCGCCATAGCTTTAGCGACGGCGGGTGTGTCTTTATTGTACAAAAAGTATGCCGCACATGCTCCCTCGGAGGAAACCATCAGCGCGCCGATCGGATGCTCTTGCGAACATTCCTTTTTGTAAAAAGGACACTCTGTTGGTTTAATTTTTCCCGTAAGAACGAGACCGCAATATTTATTGGGTTCAGGTTCTTTTTGGGCATGTATATTTTTCCATTTTTCTTCGGCATCAAAGTGTTTGTATTCATCGCGAAGTCCGAAACCGCTCATTGGTATCAATCCGATACCGCGCCATTTTCGGTCAATCACTTTAAAATACTTGTTGATGAGTTCTTGCGCCACGAGATTTCCCTCTTTACGCGCCACCCATCCGTACGCATTTTCCACTTCGAAACGACCGTCGCGAATTTGTTTCAAAACATCCAGCACGCCCGATAAAATGTCCACCGGTTGAAAACCGGTAACCACAATCGGAACGCCGTATTTTTCCACAAGCGGTTCGTATTCTTTCGTACCCATAACTGTACAAACATGACCGGCGGCGAGAATGCCGTCAATCACACATTCGGGATCACTCAAAATTACTTCGAGCGCAGGTGGAACACGAACCATCGCGGTAAGAATAGAGAAATTTTTCACTCCATCGCTTTCCGCCAAATGAATAGCCGAAGTAATCGGTGCTGTGGTGGTTTCAAATCCGATGGCAAAGAATATCACTTCTTTGTCGGGATTTTGTTTCGCCATTTCCACCGCATCAATCGGCGAGTATACCCACCGAATATCTGCGCCTTTCGCTTTCGCTTCAAACATATTTTCATCCGAACCGGGAACGCGAAGCATATCGCCGAAAGATGTGAAAATCACATTCGGTTGTTTCGCGAGTTCCAAAGCAAGGTTGATAGTTTCAATGGGGGTAACACACACCGGACATCCGGGACCGTGGACAAATTCCACATCTTCCGGAAGTGCACTGTGGATACCGTATTGTAAGATCGAATGAGTCTGCCCTCCGCAAATTTCCATTATACGAATCGGCAATTTTATTTTGAGGTTTTTTTTGATTTCCTCGACCACTTTTTTGATTTCAGTAATCACCCCCTCCGCGACTTCCTTGTCGCGAAATTCAGTTACAAATTTCATTTCTCTTTCTCCTTACGTGGAATACGTTTGTAACAGAGTTATCGTTTCAAGCGCAAGCTTTTCGTCAATAACCTCAAGCGCGTTCCCCGCGTGAGTAAGGCAATAATTCCCTACTTTCGCATCAGGGCAAAACAAGAGCGAAATATCGCCTTTGACTGCCCCGCCAAAATTCACGGATGCCGTACGAAACGGTTCATTGCCGGTAATTTTAACAATTTTTCCAGGAACTCCTAAACACATATTAATCACCTCTTTTACCGCGCCATAGCCCGTTTAGGGCGACGGCGGGCTGTTTGTTAATTTTATTTCTTGAATCACCGACGTAATCTGACCGAGAGAAATCCCTCCGTCATTCATCGGCACCTTGCTTTGAGTGAAAATTCGGTAACCCGATTCTTCCTCAAAATCTTTTATCGTTCGTTCCAACAAATATTTGTTTTGAAAACATCCGCCGGAAAGAATGATATTTTTTTCTCCCGATAATTGTGCGAGACGAATAATCGCCCATACAAGCGTATTGTGAAATTTCTTCGCAATGACGCGAGGACGAAATCCTAACTCAAGGTCAACAGTAACGATCTCGCGTATCATCGGCTCCCAATCAAAAACATATTCGTCTCCTTCTTTTTTAAGAACCATGTCATACGATCCATCGGTAGTTTCATCTGCAATCGCTTGTTCCAGTAATATCGCCGCATGTCCTTCATAGTCGGACGTGTGACAAATATCAAGAATGGAAGCGACGGCATCAAACAATCTTCCCGCGCTGGACGTTGTAAAAACGTTTACTTTGTTTTTCAACATCTGCGGAAACAACTTTCTTTCATTTTCCGTAAGTGCGTTTATCGAAGCAAATTCTTTTGACGTGAAAATTTTTTCTCCAAAAATTTCATACAATATCGCCACCGCCGAGCGTTTGGGCTCGCGCGCCGCGATATCTCCGCCAATCAAACCGAATGTACGAAAGTGAGCAAAACGAGAAAGACCGTTTTCATCAGCACGGAAAAATTCTCCGCCCCAAATCGTACCATCTTCGCCATACCCCGTTCCGTCCCATGCGACACCAAGTGCTCGTTCCCCGACAATGCCATTTTCAGCCATCGCGGAAAGTATGTGAGCCTTATGATGTTGAACGCGATACAAAGGAATTTTATATTCCTCCGCAAACGCTTCCGCCATTTTTGTTGACGCATAATTCGGATGCAAATCACACACGGCAGCTTCCGGTTTTTTATCGCGAAACGCAAGCGTATCTTTGATTGAACAAAGCAAGGCCTTTTCAGAAGCCACCGTTTCCATATCACCGATATGTTGTGTCGGAAAGATCGTATCGTTAATGAGAACCGCCCCCGTATTTTTCAAGTCAGCCCCAAATGCTACTACGCATGGACTCTTGCCCCGCGTAGCTTTAGCGAAGTGGGGTTCGACTCTTACCGGCAACGGAGCATATCCCCGCGCCCGTCTCAGGATTATCGGTTTCCCATTCACTACTCGCGCAATCGAATCATCAACGTGACGAACGATACCGCGATTATGAATGAGAAATACATCGGCAATGTGTGAAAGTTTTTCCACGGCGTCATCATTGTCCGTAATAATCGGTTCATCAGAAAGGTTACCGCTTGTGGCAATAATCGGAAAACCGAGATCGCTCATCAACAAATGATGAAGCGGAGTGTACGGAAGCATGACGCCGAGCGTGTTTGAATCGGGCGCAATTTCTTTGCACGGAAGTTTTTCAGTTCCGAAACTTCCGGAAGGACGGTCCTTCCTCTTCAAAAGCACGATTGGTGCTTCGGGAGATAAAAGTAATTTTTCTTCTTCCTCAGAAACTTCGCAATGAGCTTTCACCAGTTCAATATCCGGATACATGACCGCGAACGGTTTTTGCCCCGGACGTCCTTTTCGAAAACGCAATTTTTCGATTACATACCGAGACCTTGCGTCAGCGATTAATTGAAAACCGCCGACACCTTTTATCGCCACGATATACTCATGACGAATCATTCCTTCCGCACCCAAAAGTGCATAATCGTGAGAAAATATGATTTTCTTTTCATGATTCCACAATTCCAAATGCGGCCCACATTTCGAACACGCATTCGGCTGAGCATAAAAACGACGATCTCGAGGATCGTTGTATTCGCGCTCGCATTCGGAACACATCGGAAAGTGCTTCATCGTCGTATTCGGCCGGTCATACGGCACACGTTCGATTATCGAAAACCGAGGACCGCAATGCGTGCAATTCGTAAACGGATACCGATAACGACGATTCATCGGATCAAAAATTTCGCTCCGACACTTCGGGCATGTCGCCATATCCGGAAGTACCAGCGCTGTTTTTTCACCCGAGTCATCGCTTTCGCGAATTTCAAATGTTTCGTATGTTCTCAATTCATCACAAAACTCAAATTTCGGATACCCTTCATCGATTCTTGCCGGCGACGGAGCGTCACTTTTCAAACGCCGCAGAAATTCAAAAAGAATAGGCTCGGAGGCCTGCGCTTCAATTTCCACCCCGCGGACGCCATTTATGACCCATCCAAAAATCCGGAGTTCATTCGCCAAGCGCCACACAAAAGGTCTGAAACCGACACCCTGAACGTTACCTTGTATCACTATTTTCAGGAATTTCTTCAGAAAACTTTCTTCATTCACACCAATCTCCCTTATTACATGAAGTTGTCAAAGTACTCTGAACATTATTCACTATTTTTCGTGTTTAGTCAAAACATCTTTTTCAAAATCTTTTTAAATACTTCTTAAGTCGGCTCGCACGGTCATATCCTCCAGAGAGCCATGCATACCAAAGTTTATCGGATTCGTGGATAGAAAGACTGTCCCTACCGATACGGAACGGGTCATCTCCCTGTTTCCAAAATGACGGCAAAATCGTAAAAGCGGCTTTGTATCCTGCATCGCGAATCGCGCGCACGGACCCATCGCATACGTTTTTCACACCTCCAAACGGGTAAGCCAAAAAGACAACCGGCTTCCCCATCATTTTTTCGAGTGTAGTTTTATCTTCGGCGATCTCGCGGAATAATTCTTCCGGTGAAAGTTTCCGACCAAGATCAATGTGGCTTTGTGTGTGCCCGCCGATCTCGAAGAGCGGGTCGTTTGAAAGCGCAATACAATCCGCCTCAGTCATGAACTCGAATTTTCCATGTCGTCCGAGATTTTTGAGCGCAAACTCATCTGCCTTTTGTCCTGATATTCCGACGGCACCCGTGGGAACAAAAAAAGTAGCGGGAAGAGAAAGCTCGCGAAGTGCCGGCGCAATGAGTGAAGAGAAACATTTGAATCCGTCATCGAACGTTATGGCGATGTTGGGGAGTGCATTATCGAGTCCTTTTCGCTCGAAAGCATCACGCAAAGAAACAACATTTGAAAACCGCGCAAGCCACCGCATTTTTTTCAAAAACAACTCGCGGTCATCGGGCGAAATATCGTGAAGTGCCAAAATGCGGATACGAGGTTTTTCACGGTATAACACGGAGGAGACGGGGGCAATGGAGCGGACGATAAAATTCCTAATGGAAGTTTTTTTCATATATTTTAAATTTTCAATTTATAATTTTGCAATTTTCAATGAATTTTCATCCGCCAATTGGCGGACTAATTTTCAAAACCGAACAAAACGGCGTGTTTGAAAATTTTTTATTGAAACATTAAAAATTGATTGAAAATTAAAAATTGCAAATTGAAAATTATTTTTCTTTAGGAGCGTACCTCAATCAAATATCTTTCCTTTTTTTGGAAACGACCGTTTGCACGAAACGCATTTTACCGCATCGGGGGCGCGAAGGTCGAGTGTGTTGCCGCAGGCGGGACAGGCAAGAATATCTTTAATGTCGGATGGCACATTCTTGTGTTTACTTTCTTTCCGTCCTTCCTTTTCGAGTTCCGCGAAATTCATCGGCGCAAAACGGAGCCGTCCGAACGTACAGTCAAACAATACTTCCGACATCGCCAGCACTTTTGCAAATGACTTGGTCTTTTCCGTAATGAAACGCGGAAAAAATCCGGTCCCGAGCGTGCGAACGACACGGAAACCGGAATCCTCCGCCGTTTTTTTGAAATACCCCGGGTGTGTGCCGAAAAGCAGCGGCTCGTATTCTTCATGGTCCTTTGTAAGTGCCCGTTTCCCCCGTTTAAAAATTCGGAAAAGGTTTCTTTTGTTGGCGTACTCCATGAGAAATGACGAGCCGTTCTTCATAACGCGCGCCGTTTCTTTGAGAAATTTCGAGGGAACATTGATGTGGTGAAAAGTCCGAATACTGATGCCTCCGTTAAAAACTTCGCTTCGGAACGGTAAGTGATAGCCGTTCGCGACGACAAAAAAGACGTTCTCGTCCGTGCCGTACGTTTCGACGGCTATTTCCATCAAGTTCATGGCGTAATCGACAAGCACTACTTTTCGGTCTTTCCGTTTATATACCGGGTACACCCGCCCGTATCCCGCACCAACGTCTATGAACCAACCCGGCGCATGTGTCACGAGCTTTTTCGTCAACTTCGTCTCGAAACGGTCCTCGAACATCGCCCTTGGGTGTTCCCAAACTGTGCGATAATCGCGCCCGTTATAGTCGTGTATAACCTCTTTTCCGTCTTTCATAGGATTTTATAAATCATTAGTGAATCGGGTAATGTTATTATGATAGCACAAAACGAGCATGAGGAGCAAAGGGGCGTATGGCGACAAAAAAGCCGCGTTATATTCGCGGCGGTTGTATAAAATTTCTAACAGCTTATATATTACTCGTGCGTCCTTTCCAATATTTCTAAAAGTTTTTCAGAACTGGGGTGTTCGGACTGCTGTTCATAAAAACACTTGCATGTTTTTAGCATTTTTTCCGTGATCGTTTTTTTGGGTGTCAATAATTTCACATCCCCGGAAAACTTATCTCGGAGAAATCGATACAAATGAATATTGTGATTAAATCTTCCGAAACAAAAATTATTTGTCGGATCAACATCCACCCATCCGTACGGGTAGAGATACACAAGCGCCCAGGCATGCCAACCGACCGGATAAAGATACTCATCAATCTTCATCGCGGGAATTCCCATGCTTCTGCAAAGAGCGATAAAAACATGTGTTTTGCAATCACACTTCCCTACTCCTTCCCGTATCGTTTTACTTGCGGATAAACATTTCTCATACGACCACTGTTCAAAAAGAACCGGATATTTTTGGTCAAACTCATTCAATATATAACGCGCCCGATCAAAATCATTATTCATGTATTTGGGAACAATGATACTCTCAGTGAGTTTTGCAAAATCATTTTTCAGTATGGGAATTTCATTCCACCTGAACGAACGCCTCAAAAGAGAATAAACGCTATCGTTCGGGTAACTCCGTATGGTCTTTTCCATTCGCCGTATTATTTGGAGGGGTACGCGGGAATATTTAATGTTCCAGTGCGCCCAATCAAGCGCGGAAAGAGCTTGCCGGTAAGGATTATTCCTCCGGTCCGGAGATATCCTGCCGGTAATCTCCGATACGATGCGTTGCACCTCACAAGAAGAGTAATCATACAGGTCTTCTTCCTCAAGGTGTTTTCTCATGCGAGTTCGTATATCAGTCGAATGCAAAATCTTTTCCTCATCCAGTTGTTCCTTGTACGAGAGAGTGGAGAGAAGTATAACAACACCGCCGTTTCCTTCTTCCGTGTTCGGAACAAACGAAAGAGCTGAATCGCTTCGCTTTATACAGGATATATTTTTTTGAACGATTACTCGTGTAGAAAACAGTTCCGGTGTGATATGTATAGTACCTTCATCCTCTATATTGCTAAGATACAGGAGCGCTTGTTTTTCTTCTTTGCCGAAAGAAAACAAGAAGTCCGGACTCTCACCGCCAATTTTCCAAAAAGTTGCCACAGGAACCTCCTTAATGAGTTATTATTTATTATGTCAAAAGTCCCGTCTCTTACCAGTAAACAAAAATCCCCACTTTTTGTCAAAGAAAAATCCTCCGCAGAGCGAAGGATTTTGTAATGCAACTTATGAACCGTTCTGTGTCAAACCGGGAATATTCTCTTCGGCCCAGTTTATAAGCGGATCAAAATATTCATTAAGATACGCATGCATTCCGGTCGCACCGATAACAAGACCCATTAAAAACATAATAGTAGCAAGCAGTTTCCTTCCTTTGGGTGGCTCGTTTCTAGTGACATGTGTATGCTGAACGAGTGGCGGGACAACGCCGGGTAATTTTTGTCCACCACCGAAAGCGGCAGCCCCCCTTGACGGCTCCGGCGTTCGGGCTGTCGATGCAGACAGAGCGCTTGATGCGACCGCACCCTGAGTCGGAACCATTCCCGACTGAAGATGAGGAGAAAGACCGGGTTTTGTTTCGGGTGGGGTAAATTTAGACAAAGGAGAAGCTTCGTTTGATCCGATTCCGAGCGACGGATTCATACCTGATCCGGGTGTCGCCGGCTTTAGACCGGAAACGGAAGGAGAATATTTCTCGGAAGACCCCACCGTTGCTCCGGATGAAAAACGCGATTTTATATCCCCAAGTGAAAGCGTCTCTTGCGTCTTCATACCAACTCCTTCCGCAGGAGACATTGTCCCCATACCGACCGGTGTGTGTGTCCCTCCGGCGTTTGGTGGAGTATAGGTATTCATCCTTGCGGACGCAAAGCCTGGAGTCACTGTCGGAGTAAGTGATTTTGCCGGCTGCTGAAATCTTGATTCCGGTTGAGGCACCGATGATGAAGTCGGCAGCGAAGACGAAGGGGTCATCACTTTCGGAGAAACGGACGACCCGAAGTTTATCCCCGTGAGGACATTTCCCGCAGCCATAGTTCCGGTACCGGGCGCTTTCGAAGCAACCTCCTGAGACTTTATCGGTTCGGGCGAAGAAATGCCGTCTTGCTTCGAAGATGAACTAAACGCTCTACGGAGGGCGGCAGACAAACCGGAAACCTTAGGGGGAGAGTCAGGTTGTTTTATTTGAGATAGCTCAGAGAGTTTTGTGAATGGTGAAGTCTCGTGAGTAGGCGGTACGATATCCTGTTTTTCCTCTTTGTGCGCCGTATGTGGGTCTTCCGAAACAATTGCGCCTGATAACTTCGAAACATCTACCGGTTCGGTCGTTTTAGTCGCCTGGCCGCTTCCAAACCCTATAGGAGTGGAAAGAACGGGAGTCGCTGATCCGCCAAGAGAGGGGGGTGTTACCGGGTCGTACATTTTAGCCATGGCAGAAAAACCGGGAGACTCAGTCACGGGAGACGGCGACACGGATACTTTCGGTTGAACGGATATCGGGCGGACGGTGTTTTCCGTCGGTGTTATTCCGTGGGGCACCGCACCGGATAATGGCTTATTCTCAACAGGAGAAATTGTCGACTGAATATTTACCGCGCCTGTCATTTTTTGGGCGGTATCCATAACGGACTTCATTGAACTTCCGGCAATATCCAAAGTATCATAGGCCTCCTCGACATCTTTATTATCCCAACCACCATGAGTAACCAACATATCCGTTATCTGATCTTTCGAAGACCCTTGCGCAAGTCTCTCCTTAATAAATGTTAGAAGTTCGTTGTTTATCATAATGGATGAGAATTAGTGTGACACTAAAGTTACTATAATAGTAGCACATCTTCACCGTTTTTTGTTGAACTGTGTGGATAACTTGATGAATTTTCAATTTACAATTTTTAATTTTCAAACGTAACGACGCCGCTCGTGTTTGAAAATTGTAAAATTGAAAATTTAATGTCAAAATTCTCTTAAAATTGATAAAGACGCCCCAAGTGTATTCAATCTTGCTATCAGGTCCTCGTATCCCCTATTAATAGAGTAAATATTTCTCAGTACAGATACCCCATCCGCGGCAAGCATTCCAATGAGAAGGATTGCCGCCGGTCTGAGTGCCGGAGGACATATTACTTCGGCAGCTCGCAGTTTTGTCGGTCCGGTCACATAAAGACGGTGCGGATCGGCGAGAACGGTATCGGCTCCGAGCTTGTCCAGGTCTTTCGTGTGGATAGCGCGTTTTTCGTAAACCCAATCATGAATGAGCGTGGTTCCCTTCGCTTGCGTCGCGATGACGGCAAAGAATGGGAGATTGTCGATATTGAGTCCCGGGTATGGCCGCGCGTCGATCTTTTCTTCGAGTGCCGTTAAATTCGACGGGAATGTTTTAATATCAACCAAGTTCGTTTTTCCATTCAACGCTTTGTATCGTTTCAGAATTTTATATTTAAACCCCATTTTTTCCAGCTTCAATAGTTCCAATTCCAAAAAATCGATCGGGCAGCGTTCGATGGTGAGAGATGATCTTGTAACAATTGCCGCCGTCAAAAAGAACATCGATTCGATCGGGTCTTCAGAAAGATAGTACGTGACCGGCGTTTTTATTTCCTTCACGCCGTGCACAGTGATCGTCGTCGTGCCGACGCCCTCGATCTTCACGCCGCATTTTTCAAGATAAAAACACACCTCCTGCCCCATATAGTTGGACGAAGCGTATTTGATAACGGTCGTTCCCGGAATGAGCGCAGCGGCAATAATCGCGTTCTCGGTAACGGTATCGCCCGACTCGTAGAGAACAATCTCCGCCGGGTGAAGTTTCCCGACTTTTACCTCGTACTGTTTTTCTTTTGTGACGATATCGACACCCAATTTCTCAAGCGCAAACAAATGAGGCTTTACCGTTCGAGAACCGAGCTTGCAGCCGCCGGGCTGAGGCAAGCGGAAACTTTTGAAGTGATGGATGAGCGAGCCGATGAGCATGACAATCGTCCGTGTTTTTTGCGCGGCGGCAACGTCGATCTTTGAGAGGTTGATCTTCTCCGGCGGCTTGATCTCAAGATCGTTTCCCGACCATTTTACGGAAACGCCGATGGATTGCAGCACTTCGACTACTCTATTCACTTCCTCGATCTTCGGTACATTCTTGATTGTGGTTTTTTCTTTATTAAGAAGCGATGCGGCAAGCAATCCCATCGCCCCGTTCTTAGAGGTCTTCGTCGCGATCTTTCCGGAAAGCTTTCTGCCGCCCTCGATGCGGATATTCAAGGACCCGTTCGATACTTTTAGAATATCGCGGTTGAGCGCGTTCCCGATCTTTTCCGCCATCTCGGTGGAAATATTCTGCTCGCCTCTTTCGATTCGCGCGATGGCGCTTTGTGTCGTTCCGATCTTTCCCGCCAATTCTTCCTGCGTCATGCCAACCTCTTGCCGAAGTTTCGAGATAAGCCGTCCGATGACCCCGAGATAACTTTCAATGGAACTTTTTTCTTCCTTGATCGTTTTCATATCGAATGATGATTAGTGTGATAATGAAATAATTATATCATATATGCTATGATGAGTATATGCGGTGACGTAATTTCTTCTTGCTGCTTTAAAAAAACGATGATATTATTGGGTAAACGTAGAAAAAAATGACAAACGAACACGGAACAATCCAAAACGAAAAAAATATCCAAAAGCCGGAAAATGAAATTTCTGAAGAATTTTCGAATGAGATACTCGATCTGACAACGGCGGTCCATGCGTGCGATAGAACCAGTTACGACCTGCACGAGCGAATGACGTCGGAGGAAATTAATTTGAACATTGCAAACTGTTTTTCGTTTTTGCGCAAACATTCGGAGGAAGTGAAGCGGGCAATCTTGGAAAACGACAGGGATGTTTTTGATCTAATCGATGCTTTATCCCACTACGCACTGCGAACAATCAAGGCGGAAAACGCCGGTGAGGCTTTAACTGAAAGACAAATAATGGATCAGGCGATCAGAGAAAAAACAAAGATCGAATTGCTTTCTTTCTTTAACGAAAACCTTGAAACTATACGCCAATTTGTTTCCGACAGTTTTTCAAAGGTAATGTCGGAAGAAACGATTTCACTTTCGGCGATACCGGCGTTTAATATTGCAAATAATTACCTAAAACTTTCTCTTGGTAAAAATGTCGGTGCAGAAAAACACTCGATCATAAACGCCATAAAAGTTATAGAGCCGATTGCTCCGATCCTTAAAAAAATAAAAGAGAACCGCACAGATGAAAGTCCTTGGACTATTTTCGGTACCATAAAATCTGGAAATGACCTATTACTACAGATAGGAGATGAAGAAATCGTCCGAGAATATATAAATGATTTTGTGAATGATCGCGAAACCGACATGTTTTGGTCTTCGTCATTTAAAAAGCTGTTCCCCTCCGACGGAAGAACTTCTTATTGGAACAACTCAATCAACGAAAAACTGTTTTATGGACAGTCATCGGATTATACCGAACCGGAAATACGCCGCGCGTTGCAGATTATTTCGAACGTTCCGCGTGAAAAAATCATGCGCGGAATTCTTGAATGTTATCAACTTCCCTATCAACCGATGGCGGACGCGTGGATACGATCGGATAGTCCGGAAAATGTCGGAAGTACACACTATGACAACTTGCTCGCCATTCGCGATCTGGAAAAAACCAAACCCGAAAGTACAAAAAAATTATTCGACCAAAACGGCATATGCTGTTTTTCGCGATATCGTAAAGCATTGCTTTTGGAACAGTTAGAACCTCTCTCCGAAGGCGAGCCGCGAGGGCTTATGGCGACGCGCTATGAAGATTGGAATGGCGCATTTAGCGGTTCTCAAATGAAAAGCGCGCATGATAAAATTCAAGACGCATCTGAGAACGCGGAGATCAAACTGCGGGTGCTTGAATACGATGATACGGTAGATCTTTTTTTCCGACTTGAAAAAATGTGCGCCAAAAGCGAGAATGATCCCGAAATACAGCAAGCCGAATATGTCTTCATAAATCAGCATGGCGAAAAAATATTTACGGAAGAAAAAAAAGAGCAGATCAAAGGAGAATGGGATTTTGTTCTTGGGATTGGAGAAAACCGCGAATCGTTGATCATCAAACCGGGGGGGACGGTGGCGTGCCTCATGTGCCACGGCGGGCAAAAAAACAATGCCATGGACGTCATCGCACAAGGATATAAAGACTATGACGTTTCGACGATCGGACCATCGCATGTGACGCAGGGAATTAATTCCGTTTCTTTCACTCGCGACGCAAAAACAGGAAAACTTGTCATCGATATTGATTACGCTTATTACAAGAAAGATCCCGGTCATATCGACGGAAAAACAATGCGTTATGAATACAAAAACGACGACATTCCTCAATAAAAATAGCTTTAAATATTACCGGAAAAAAGTTAATTAAATACATTATTTTATGTCCATACAACAAACGATACGTGAAGAAATAAAAAAAGCGATGCTCGCCAAAGAGGCGCTCCGGCTCGAGACCATGCGCGGAATCCTTGCCGCGTTCACAAATGAACTCGTCGCAACGAAACGCACCCCGCAAGATCCCCTTCCCGATGAAGATGCGCTCAAAGTTTTGAAACGTGCCGCAAACCAGCGGAAAGATTCGATCGACCAATTTGAAAAAGGAGGAAGAAAAGAGCTCGCCGACAAAGAACGCGCGGAGCTTGCCATTATCGAGACATTCCTCCCGAAAATGATGAGCAAAGACGAGATCCGGAAAATTGCGGAAGCAAAGAAAGCAGAACTCGGGGTCGCCGACAAATCCAAAATGGGAGTCTTTATGGGTGCCGTGATGAAGGAATTAAAAGGCCGAGCGGATGGAGCGGAGGTGAAAGAAGTGGTGGAAAGCCTTTTTTGAGTATCGCTTTACAATTACAAATAGATATGGTATACTATGTTCAGATTAACAATCTGAACATTTTTAATGAAACATAAGGAGACAAAAGTGAAAACATCCATGATAGACGGGGTGGTCGGCGCCTCGCATGAAGAGTCGGCGGAAATAATGGAGGAGTTGAGAAATCGATTCGAAAATCCCCATTTTCCTGAAATTTCAAAATTTGAAAAAAAGAAGACAGAAAGGGACCTACGGATCATCGAGGATGTGAACAAGGCAACAAATGAACTTCGGATAAATGCCGGACTTGAGCCATTTGATATTCCTGCGAAAAATATTCATATTCTTCGCGATGACGGGTCAATGTCAAACTTGCTCGGCGGAGTTACGGATACGATGCGGGGATATATATTGATCCAAGGTGCAGACACAGCACTTCAGCTCGGAAAGCGTCTATTTCACGAAGTACAGCACGCAAAAGCGCGAAACGTAGTTCAGCTTCTTCCGGAATCACATGAGGTAAGCCCTTTCAGGCAAGGGCTGGAAGTATATCCGCGCCGGCAAATGGACAGAATATTGTTCCCGCGGCATGAAAAATGTTATTTCCGTGAATTGAATGAAAGCGTTGTGGAAGAAAACACGCGCAGATATGTCATCGCGCAGTGGGACAATCCCCTTTACGCGGATGATTTCGCAGAAACGAATTTGCTGCACAATGAAGTGCTTAAACGTGGCTGGTATAAACTCTACCTAAACCAGAATATATTTCAGTATTATCTGGTGGGAGATAATATCACCTGTGAGGAGTTCAGCTACAAAAAGGAACGCGCGGCACTTTGTACGATATGCGTTGGATTATCGCAAAAAAATCGCAAAAAGCTAAGAACGGCAGACGGCGTTCTTGAGCTATTTAGCAACGCAATGTTTACAGGACAAACATTTACCATTTCGTGTTTAATGGAAAAAACTTTTGGTAAAGGCACGATGCGTAAAATAGGCACCCCGGATTGAACCGGCACTGCAAACCGCTCAAGGATGAGCGGTTTTTGTTTTTCAAAAATACCTTGAAATTTTAATTATAAAGATGTTTACTGTGTAGTATGGATATTTCACTTATTTTTTCCCTCCTCTCAGGTGTTTGCATATTGCTCGCATATATCGTTTACAACAAGGATGCTTTTCTTGGCCTCTCAAAACCGAACGCCGTATCCTGGGGTCTTTGGACCATGGTAACCATCCTCAATATGGCGAGCTATTTTGTTATGACCGGTGACATTTTGAAGAACAGTTTACCAATCGTTGCGTCGTTTGCCTGTATAACGACATTTGGTCTGGCGTTATATAAGAAAAATTATGTGCCATTGTCGACGATTGAGAAACTGGCACTTACGACAGGTGTTATCGCCATTATCGGCTGGTATTTGTTCCGGTCAGCTGTATTTGCCAACGTAATACTGCAACTCGCCAATGCGGCCGCGTTCGTTCCGACTTACCGGAGCGTTTGGAAGAACCCTGCGAACGAAAAGCCCCTTCCTTGGGGGATTTTCACTACTGCTTACGCATTATTATGCATAACAGTACTTCTCCGTTTTGACGGGAAGTTCGCCGAGCTTCTCTTCCCTTTCCTTGGTCTTATTTTGCACTCTTCTTTGACAACGCTCATTATTTTTCGTAAAAGATATTCAGTACAAAACGGTCTTGCCTTTTCGGAAAGATTATAGTATACTCGTTCTTACATTAAGAAAACAAGAATAATCATTATGTCACAAGATCACTTGATAAAGCTCGCCTGCGGAAAATGCAAAAACGTCAATTACATGACCACCCGCAACAAAAAACAGGTAGAAAAGAAGCTTACCCCGAACAAGCATTGTTCAAAGTGCCGGAAGCACACGCCTCATAAAGAAGCGAAGAAATAATATAAAAAAATTCGCCACGTCGGGGCGAATTTTTTAAAAAATTCCTAATTTCTAATATCTAATTACTAATGAACGACGATGTTTAGATATTAGGCATTTTGTTAGAAATTAGGAATTAGATATTAGAAATTTTTTATCTGGCTTTCCCCATATTTTTATGCTAAACTTTTTTCATGGTCAGTGGTATAAATAGCCATCGCGCCATCTCGGGAGCTTAGTTAAATGGTATAACAGTGGTCTCCAAAACCACTATCAGGGGTTCGATTCCTCTAGCTCCCGCCTTTGCCGCGCCGAAGCACCGCAGTGCGAAGGCGGGTTTCGCCGCAAGTACAACCCGCCGTGACCATTTAGAATTTTATCGAGTGCGGCTACGGCGCGGCAAAGCCCGCAATTGTTGCGCCGAAGCACCGCAGTGCGCCCTCCATCGGGAGGGTCCTCCCGCTGGAGGGAAGGCGGGCTTCGCCGCAAAAACAACCGCCGTGATCATTTAGATTTTTTTTGGGCGCGGCTACGGCGTAGCAAAACCCTCTTTTACCGTTTCATAGCGCTATTTATATAGCATAATTTTAGTCCATATTAAGAACAGAGAACTTTTGGAATAATAATGAATATTTATGAAAAAATTCTTACCGAATGTAACCTTGATTGGAATTGATTGCGTGAACGTAGAAAGAATTCAAAAGGCACTTAACATATCCTGTGAGAAAATTGAATTTGCAAAAGTTAAATTGCTTACTTCTTTACCCACAGAAGACAATAGAAAAGTTGAAATTCCTCATATTGGTTCCATTGAAAATTTTTCTCTATTTTGTCTTCGTGATTTAGTAAAATATGTTGACACCGATTTTGTTTTACTTGTTCAATATGATGGTTTTATTTTAAATCCAGATTCGTGGTCTGATAAATTTTTGAAATATGATTATATTGGGGCTCCATGGTTTGTTCACGAAGAATTTTGGTTTGAAAAATTTAACTTTCCGAGAAAGTTATTTGATAAAAAAGTCGTAGGCAATGGAGGCTTTTCTCTTAGAAGCAAATTCTTTTTAGAAACATCACAAAAATTATTGAAAAATGGGACTTTGGAAAAATATCATCCGGAAGATTTGGTAATGTGCATATGGAACAGAGAGGCGGTTGAAGATGCCGGTATAAAATTTGCCCCTATAGAAATAGCAGAGGAATTTAGCATAGAAGGAGAGGACCATGTCTATTTTAAACAATTTGGTTTTCATAGTTTAAGGTGGACAAATATTTCAAAATGGATAACAGAAAATCCAAAATGGGGAATTAAACTGATTACAAAAGATTAGCCACTTATATTTTTTCTTAAGTAAGTTTCACCATCGTCCAGAGAATTATAATATTAAGAAGGCGTTTGGTGTCGGTAAGTCAGGCCCGCAAATAAAAAAATATTATGGACGAAACTAAAAATTTAAATATTCAATTTGAAAAAGCGATTCGTTTGCTTGCGGTTCATCTTCCGGTCTCTGAAGAAAACAGCAGGAATAAATTTTTGTGCGACAAAAATTTTTCCCGACCCGACCTCGACTGCCCGTGCGCGGGCATGTCTCCGGTTTTCAAGTCTCCCGCGCAAGTGAAGAAGTTCACTTGCTCTCCGGCACAAAAAAATCGCCCTTCGGGACGACTTTTATTGTGCCGGAGGGGAGACTTGAACTCCCAAGCCTTACGGCACACGATTTTGAGTCGTGCATGGTTACCAATTTCATCACTCCGGCTTATGCGTTATATACTACAGTTTTTTATAAAAAAATCAAATACAAAAACAGCCCTCGCTTTGTGAAACGGGGCTGTTATGTTTTTTATGCTTTATTTTGCCGTGAAAGTCATCGAGATCAGAGCACCGTTGTTCTTCATCGGAAAATCTGATGTCATGCCGAAGATCCTGTCGCCGTTGTCGTTATACAGAACGACGTAATATTTCTTTCCCGATTCGGTGCCGCGCAAAAGGTCTACGGTCGTTTCGCTGACGGTTCCTTTTGGAAGCCATTGAGCGCCGAGAATGTTTCCCATTTCGCCGTTTGCGTCTTCGCGGACGACCACCCAGGCATTATCAGACAAAGACACTTTGCTCACATTGACAGCTTTGCCGGCTGGTTGATCTCCGATAAGCGCGACGGTGCTCAAATTCGGTGTATTTTTCTCGGTCTTTCCAATTAAGGTTTCGGCCGTAGTCGTCGCTTTTTGTTCATCCGAAATAATTTCCCCCGCCTCCTTCCCTTTTATTGCGCGTCCGACGACAAATCCGAAGATAAGTCCTGCGGCAATAATGGCTATCACAAGACCTTTTTGCTGTTTGATTTCTTTAATAAGAGCGTCCATTTTCATATGTCTATCAGTTTTAGCTAAATAATAATAAATTGAAGTACACTGCTATTTTCTTTGAAATTAATGAAAAAGTCAACTTGACGTTTTTGAATGAATACGCAAAAAATTATGTTGAAATGACGACCTTTTTATGTATACTACAATATATGGCCACAAATAGTGATAAAATTGCGTTTCCTAAAATTTTGGCCGTACTGGGTCCGACCGCTTCGGGGAAAAGCGACCTGGCGGTTCTTCTCGCTCTCCGGTTCAACGGAGAGGTTGTTTCGGCTGATTCTCGGCAGGTATATCGCGGGCTCGATGTTGCTACCGGAAAGATCACAAAAGAAGAAATGTGCGGGGTCCCCCACTGTCTTCTTAACATAGCCAATCCGGCGGAACGCTACACAGTATCGCATTTCAAACGCGACGCCGAGCGGGCGATCGATGAGATCCTTTCTCGCGGAAAATTGCCGATCATTTGCGGCGGGACGATGCAGTATGTGAATGCGGTGACGGAGAACTTTATCACACCCGAAATACCCCCCGATGGTGCATTGCGGAGCGAACTTTCAAAGAAAAGCAACGGTGAACTTTTTGCCGAACTTTCTGCACTCGACCCGCACCGCGCGGAAAGAATAGACCGCAACAATCCGAGACGCCTTGTCCGCGCTATAGAGATTGCGCGGGTAATTGGAAGCGTTCCGCAAATTCCCGATGTCCCGAAAAAATATGAGACACTCAAAATCGCAATCAAAACAGATACGGAAACTTTACGCGATAGGATAAAAGAACGCTTGGAAAAACGAATGGCGCTCGGCATGATTAAGGAAGCAAAAAAACTTATCGCCGATGGTTTGTCTTTTGAACGAATGAAAGAACTCGGATTGGAATATCGCTATCTCGCCGACTTTCTGGAAGGAAAAATTTCGGAAGAAAAAATGAAGGAAGAAATATTTTTCAAAGATTGGCAATACGCAAAACGGCAGATGACCTGGCTGAAACGGGATGCGGAGATCAGATGGTTCACCTTATCTGAAAGCGAGGCAATATTTACCCTTGTGCAAAATTTTCTAGGCAAATAAAAATAGCGCCTCGGAACTTACCCGAGGCGCTTTTTGTTTTACTCAAATTATCTTTTGGCCTTTGGTACCGCTTTTTTCAAAAACTCATTGATAACATCGTTCGGAGCAACATATCCCAAACTAGTGAGAGATTTGCCCGATATTACTACGGAAGATACGGCGCTATACAATTTCATATTGTAAAGCAGTATTACCGGCCCGCCGGAATTCCCGGGAAGAACCGGTGCGGTAATTAACGTATATTTTCCGTCTTCCGACGCATAGATATCCCCGTTTCCCGTATGGACATCAAAAAATATCGTATCTTTGTGCCCCAGAGGCTCCCCGATCACGACAGCTTCCTTATCCATAAAATCTTTACCGTTATATACGGCGAGCCCCGGAATAGAAAAATGTTTCCAGTCTATCGCCTGCACAAGGGAAAGGTCATTCTTGCCCGTCATCACGACTCGAGCGGGGTAGGTATTACCTTGCCTGTCGACGAGAGCATATTCCGAAACTATCTTTGCCTCCACATACAGCCCGGGACTCTCCTTTTGAACTTGTGCGACCATTTCATCTAACTTTTTAGAAGAATCGACATTCTTGACGACATGCTCCACACTGAGTAAACATCCTTGGCAATCTTTAATGACAGTACCGGCACCCAAACTTCCGCCAAGCGCTTTACGTACCCGAAAAATCGGTTTCCCTTTTTTGTCCGGAACATTGAACAGCTGTATGTCGATAGTATGAGATGTCTTGATCGACAAGACCGATCCGGCGATATTTTCGCGAATCCACTTGTTGAGCGTATCTTTTTTTAAAACTTCCGACTGATGCGGATAGAGTTCTTTTTTTGATTCAGTTGCGCTTTGTGGTTGCAATACAGCAACGACCGTTAATAGCAGCAAAAGAATAATGATACCGTGAAAAATCCGGAGATCTTTTTTGAGGTCCTTCATGGGACACCTCCCTTTTGTGGTGTGAAGACCATCTCCTTTAAGAGTATCCGTTTCTTATTCAGAGGTCAATTTACAAAGAGGAAAATCTGTTTCGTTTTTATTTAAATTTTTCTTTCAGGTATTCCGGCAATTTTTCTATAGCTATTCTTTCCTGTTTCATTGTGTCGCGATCGCGGACGGTCACTGCTTTATCGTTTAGCGTTTCGAAATCGACGGTCACGCAATACGGCGTCCCGATCTCATCTTGCCTTCGGTAACGCTTGCCAATCGATTGCGTTTCGTCATACTGAACGACAAAATCTTTTTTGAGCGCGTCGAATATCGGTCGCGCAACAGCAGAAAGTTCTTCTTTTTTTGAAAGCGGAAGAATAGCAATCTTGACCGGCGCAAGGTGTTTCGGGAGGCGGAGAACTGATCGGGTCTCCTTCGCCACGCCGGAGCCTTCGGCGGAGGCGGGACCTTCCACTTCCTCTTCGTCATACGCCGTGCAAAGTATCGCGAGGATTGTTCTATCCAAACCAAACGTCGGCTCTATTACGTGCGCCAGGAATTTCTCTTTGTTGACGTCATCTATGTATTCAAGGTTAACCGTGCTTTCTTTTTGATGACTTCGAAGGTCAAAATCGGTGCGATATGCGAGGCCGTACAGTTCCTTTTTTCCAAACGGAAAATCAAACTCGAAATCTATTGTTCGTTTGGAGTAGTGTGCCAAGTCTTCAGGTTCCACTTCAAGCTCGTACACATCATTATTGCGCAATCCGATGTCTTTCATCCAGTCGTGCATTTCTTTGCGCCAAAGCTCGAAATGTTCTTGCCAGTCGGTCGGCTTCACGAAATATTCGATCTCCATCTGTTCAAACTCGCGAGTACGGAAAACAAAATCACGCGGAGTAATTTCATTGCGGAACGCCTTTCCGATCTGCCCCATACCGAACGGCAACCGCGGATGGAACGAATCAACAATATTTTTAAAATTCACAAACATTCCCTGTGCTGTCTCGGGACGGAGATAAACGGTCGACGAAGAATCTTCCATGGCCCCAACGGTAGTTTTAAACATCATGTTAAACATACGTGGCGCACCCAACAGTTCGTGTTTGTAACAATCCGGACAATGCTGAAATCCGTCTTTCCCATATTCGATAGTATCTGCGCGAAAACGATGATGGCAATTCGGACACTCAACCATCGGGTCCGCAAAAGTCGCCACATGTCCCGCAGCTTCCCATACTTTCGAACTCATGAGTATCGCCGCATCCACGCCGTACATATCGCTTCGGTCTTCCACGAAACGCTTCCACCATATGTCTTTAATATTTTTCTTGAGCGCCACGCCGAGCGGTCCATAGTCCCACGTCCCCGCCAACCCGCCGTAAATTTCAGACCCGCGGTAAATGAACCCCCGCCGCTTCGCGAGCGATTCGATTTTATCCATAGTTACTTTTTCTTTTTCCATATTTCTATTTTTACCATATTTTTAAGCTCAAGGCAAAGAAAGGAAAGATAGGTTCAACAATTAAATGCAACACTTGTAGTAAAATATAAGTGTCATGAAAAAGAAGGAAAAACCTAAAACTAAGAAGCCAAAACGTGAATTCGTTCAATTTACGATTGAAGAGCGAACTAAAATTGAAATACGATACGGCGACGGGTGGAGTCTGCGCAAGATTGCCGAAAGTTTAGGCAACAACCGGAACGTGAGCTCGATAAGCAGAGAAATCGACGGCAAACCGAGAAAAGGAATGGGCAGATATCAAGCCCATATCGCACAAAAAGAAGCTTTGAAAAGCAGAAAAGGAAAACGAACGGTGCGGTTGAAAAACACCGATATCCTTTCCTACGTCAAAGAGAAACTCAAACTTGGCTGGTCTCCCGAACAAATCAGTATTCGATTGCCGATAGATCACAAAGGTCAGAGTATTTCACACGAAGCGATCTATCAATATGTGTATGCACAGATAAAAAGAGGAGGAAACGGATATGTTAAAAAAGGTTGCGAAGATCTCCGAATGTATTTATGTCGCAGATACCGAAAAAGGCGAGCAAAGGGCTTTAGAAAGGCTCAGAAAGTTGAAAGGCAAACCCATCTTCCTTCCATTGAAGAAAGACCGGCTTCTGTTGAAAAGAGAAAAGTTTTTGGACACTTTGAAGATGATTGCATTGTTTCAAGGCAAAGCCTTGAAAGATTAAAAACCATCAACGAGAGATTTTGTGGTCTGGTATTTATCGGAAAGATGAAAGATGGTACAAGTGAAGAGTCCACAAGGGTGGTGTGTGAGAGAATGAAGGCTATCCCTTCTCCTTACAGGGTATCTCTTACCAGAGATCGAGGAACGGAAAATATGGGATGGAAAGATGTTGAAAAAAGATTATCGATGAAGGTATATTTTGCTCATGCATACAGTTCGTATGAACGAGGTTCAAACGAAAACTTAAACGGTTTGATCAGAAGATTTTTTCCGAAGAAAACCGATTTTTCAAAAGTGACAGACGAAGAAATTATGCGAGTTGAATATTTGATAAATAGCCGTCCAAGAAAAAGATATGGCGGTTTGACCCCTCTTGAGGTATTATTTAAGAAAACTGGTGTTGCGATTAATTATTGAATCTACCAAATATTAAATCATTATTATTTTTCAATTCTTCCACTTTTGCGCGGCCGCGCAAAAGTGGAAGAATTATAATTATAAATTTTAATGACGTTGTCAATTTTACCGCAAACTTTTTTGCGGATCGTTCGACGACTCACACCTTCTTTCTAATATTTAAACCAAATTAAATCGCAATTTCAGTTCATCGTCGTTCGTAAAATTGATGACTTCTCCATAGCGAACAAATTCCCTCGCTTCAAAAAATTCGACAACGAAATCGATCTCGTCTCTGCAAGGAAATGGAAAGATAAAGACAGAATGCTGGTATTCAACGAATCCCAATTGTTGCAATTTCCTGCGCAGCGAATCACGAACTAATTTTTTGTATTCAGGAACGTCGAATATGACTATCCTCCATTTTTTATCCCATCTCGACGGAATTTTAATTTCCATCGTATCAAAATCACATTGAATGGCCTTATGTTTCCCTTTTTCTGACAAAACGATCTTTGTAGTTCCATCCGGCATTTCTTCATAGCTGACCAAGCGGTCTCGGTGAAATTCGTTTACCACCCGATACAAGTAGGCTCGGTCTATCTCCTTCCATTCACTCCTTAATCCCCGAAATATCATTTTATGCTTTTTGTGCGAGCGCGTTCCGGAAATAGCGATACCCGCGAGTAACAGCAAAAATATCTTCCGCTTAATAGGGCTATTTATAAAGCTTTTCTTTTTTACCGCTTTAACATTTATTTTTTGATTTTTCATGCTATTTTAAAGTTGATATTGATAATCTTTTTCCCAACTATTAGATTCTACCACTTTTTCGCGGCCGCGAAAAAGTGGTAGAATCTGCATTTGTATTTTTATTCTGAATTTTGAACGTATAGCGGAAATCGTAAAAAGCGGGGACTGATGGTCCCCGCTCCACTAAAGGCTATTTTATAAACTGGTTATAATAAGAATCCCTCTCCGCCTCATATTTGAGAACTGATTGATATTGTTTCCAAATTGACACGCAACGCGCTTCGGGAATGTCGATCTCGTCAAAAAGCGAAACTTTCAGTTTCTTGACTGCAGCCAATAAGAAGAAGGCGACTGTCCGGTCATCACATTTTTTCACAATACCGTTTATCTGTTCTATGCTTTTCCTTTTGGAGATCGCATATTCACGTTCATTCCTTATCTTGAGCATCTCAGAGACAAGTTCCGAAAGTTCTTTCCGCGAACTGCCGATAGTGATCAATAACGTTTCGGCGATAGTTTGCTGCAATTCGATCGCTCTGTCGATAAGTTCACGATCCTCATCGATCGGCGCGCTTTCATTGTTGCGCCATTCTTTGACTTGTCTTTTCAGCAATTCCAGCTGGCTTGCCGCAGTTTCTATGAGCTGCAATTTTTCTTCACTATTCATTTTGCTTTTCCTCTCAACATTTCATTTCAAATCCCATGGCATTATATCATAAGCAAATATAAATGTAAACACCATCAAGGTTTTGAACTGCACGCGCTACACCCGTCCCTCGATCGCTTTGATCTCATCTCTTAAGATTGCCGCGGTTTCGAAGTCGAGTTCCCGCACTGCGGCAGCCATTTGCTTGCGCTTGATCTTTAGGAGCTTTTCTTTTTCTTTGCCGAAGACTTCGCCGTCGATCTTGAGATTGGCATTCACGGCTTTTTCGTGCTCGCTTTCAAGATGCTCGGTAATATCGCGGATGTGTTTTATAATGGTTTTCGGGGTGATGCCGTGCTTTACGTTGTATTCCATCTGAATTTTTCGTCGACGGTTCGTTTCACTGACGGCTTTTTCAATGGAACCGGTCATGTTGTCGGCATATAAAATAACTTTTCCTTCGACGTTTCTTGCGGCACGTCCGATCGTTTGAATGAGAGAGGTTTCACTGCGGAGAAATCCTTCTTTGTCGGCGTCTAAAATTCCGATGAACGTTACCTCCGGCAAGTCCAAACCTTCGCGGAGAAGATTGACCCCAACCAAGCAATCGAAAGTTCCGCGGCGAAATTCCGTGAGTATTTTTATCCGGTCGATGGTCTTAACCTCGCTATGGAGATATTCAGCCTTGATCCCTTTTTCTTTCAGGTAAACAGAAAGGTCTTCCGCCATCTTTTTGGTGAGGGTCGTTGCGATGACGCGGCCGCCGGCTTTTACGGCTTTTTCGGTTTCGGCGATGAAGTCTTGGATTTGGCCGGGGTAGGAATCGTCGCTACCCAAGGGCAGTTCTTTTCCGTCACTCCGCTCCGCTTCGTTCCTCCCCAAGGACTGCCCTTTGTCCGCTCTTGTTGATGATAAAATGGGGCGGATGGTTACTTCCGGATCGATGAGTCCGGTCGGACGAATGACTTGTTCGACGGTTTGCTCGCTCTCCTCTTTTTCCATTTGTGCGGGCGTGGCGCTTGTGTAAATGACTTGGCCGATCCGTTCTCTGAATTCGGGATATTTGAGGGGGCGGTTATCCTTTGCGGATGGCAGGCGAAAACCGTATTCCACAAGCGTTTTTTTACGGGACGCATCGCCGGCGTACATTCCTTGCAGTTGCGGGAGCGTAACGTGCGACTCGTCGATGACTGTCAAAAAATCCGGACTGCCGTCTTCTTTATGCGGGAAATAGGAAAGCAATGTTTCCGGAGGTTCACCCTCTTTTTTTCCGGAAAGATGCCGGGAATAATTTTCGATTCCGCTGCAATATCCGATCTCCCGGATCATCGCCATATCGTAATTCGTGCGGCGTTTGATCCGCTCCGCTTCGAGCAGCTTCCCCTCCGCCTCGAAAATTTTGAGTTGTGCCGCGAGTTCCGCCTGAATGTCTTTGATCGCTTTTTTCGTTTTGCTTTCTTCCGTAAGAAAATGTTTGGTCGGAAAAAGAAAAATACTTTTCGGCTCCTGCAAAACCGTTCCCGATACCGGATCCACTTTCAATATTTCTGTGATCTTCCCTCCGTCGAGCGCGATATTAAAAACCAATCGTTCCGAAACCGGCATGACTTCCACGCGTCCGCCGATACTGCGGAACTCTCCGGGATTCAAGTCGGCATTGGTACGCTCATAATGTACAGCAATAAGCCGATCAAGCAATTCGCGCCGTTCAAAACTGTCGCCAATCGAAAGTTTGAGATTTTCCTTTTCGTATTCCTCCGGACTTCCCAAGCCGTAAATGCAGGAAACCGAAGCGACGATGATTACATCTTTCCGTGTCAGAAGTGACTGTGTGGAGGCATGGCGGAGACGATCAATCTCTTCGTTAATCTGCGCATCTTTTTCAATATAGGTGTCGGTAACCGGCATGTAGGCTTCCGGCTGGTAGTAATCGTAATACGAAACGAAATAGTGTACGGCGGCATCGGGGAAAAATTCCTGATATTCCTGCGCGAGCTGCGCGGCAAGTGTTTTATTGTGCGCAATAACGAGCGTCGGTTTATCAATGGCGCTGATAACATTGGCAACCGTAAACGTTTTTCCTGACCCGGTCACACCGAGCAATGTCTGCGCGCGCATCCCTTTTTTCAACCCAAAAACGAGCGATTCAATCGCCTTGGGCTGATCCCCTGCGGGTTCGAAATTTGAAACAAGTTTGAAGTTGGACATAAGATACATTCTATATAGTAACCGAAAAAATAACCAGTTAAGACTTTTTAAACGTTTCGGTCCGAGGTACAACCTCGGACCGGCGACGGATTGTATATATGACTCATTCTACAACGAAAATTAAAATTTGACAAATATTCCTCGAATGCTATTCTCATAGTAGTTTCATCTTTGACTCGCTTTGGGAGGAAAAATGTTTATTCTCACCAGTGTCATTTTGATCATTCTTACCTATTTTGTGCATGAGTGCATCGGTCATGCGGCGGCGATGAAAGCATCAGGTATCCGCGTTACAAAACTCATTTTCGGTCTCCGATTGGGCCCAAGCCTTACTCTTCCGTTAAGAGGAAAATGGTCCGGCACCGATCTTGTCCTGTACGCGCTTCCGTTCGGGGCACTCACGGTTTGCGACTATATGGAGATACAAAAACTTCCCTTCTGGGAAAGATCGCGCATCTGTGCAAGCGGTCCGATCGCCAGCATTATTTTCGGGTATTTCCTGTTCATCGCTTCCGGTTTTGTCGTGATGGTCGAACAAGGAATGACTCGGTATCCGAACACGGGGCTGTTATTCTTTTCGATTGCAATAATAGCTATGCTTCTCTCCATGCTCCGATTCGGAGGAAGAAAAATATTTACCTATCTGATTCCTCTTGTTCCTGCAGTGCTGCTCATATATCTCGGGTACAGCCTTTTCGGACATACGACAAGCGTCGTCACTGCGGTCGAGCTTGTCCGTACAGCGACAAAAGTTTCGGAATTTTCCGGTGCATTATTTTTTGTCGGAGGATTTTCAATCAACTGGTTCGGGATCACCATGCTGCTTCCCTTTCGGATTTTAGGATTGCCGCTTGACGGCGAACAGATCATCAGTCCGATCATGGAAAAATATCTTCCGCGAGTGTTCGCCGGTTTTGAGTCAATTGGGGCGCTCCTTGTCGGCTTTGCGATCCTCTATGCGTTAAAAACGGAATTAGGTCCTATTTTATTGCCGTTTATTGCGAGCTTAACACGCTAAGACATAAAAGCCTCCGTGGCATACTACGGGGGCTTTACTTTATATTTAAGCTATGATATACCAAAGGCAGTTCTTCATTTTTACGTCATTTTTCTGAAAAAAGTGTTGAAAAATGAAGGAAAAAATATGGATTTTTAGTACATTGAAAATGGATTTTTTATACATGGGAAATAGACAAAGGAGGCAATTATGTCTAACGGTAGAAGAAAACTGGATAAATACCAGGAACCTAAATTAACCCTGCACGAAAAGTTTCAAGCGCAAACTAACCGCGTTCTTGAACGAAAAATCGTTGTAACGGACCCGCGCGTTGAAAAACGTTTGTTGACGCCAAAAGAAATAATTCACGGATTTATCCGCGCAATTATTGACGATGGAACAAAGCAAGATTTTGAGTGCTGGCGTGTTCATTATAACGGAGAAAGAGATCAGGGCGGTACTCGCTACGCTAAAGACGCTCATCTCGGTGAAGTGGTCGGTCTCGGTTCAGGTATGATGCAAAAAAATGAACTGATGCAACTCGTACTCGAAATTCACGGAAGAAAAATTCACGTAGGTGGCGGTAAAGGCGCTGTCGCCATTGATACGCACTCACATTCACTTCGTGTTATTGAAGACGTATCTCGCGGTTACATGCATATTTTGGAACCGTATATCGGCTCTGATAAAGATGGTCTTGCTCCCGATGTTTACACGAACGGACAAATAATGGGCTGGTTCCGCAGTGAATTTGAAAAAATCCGCGGATATTCCGACCCTGCCATGTGCACGGGAAAAGCATTGGATAATGGCGGATGTCTCGGTCGCGAAACGGCAACATCAATGGGCGCATATTATTGGACCGAAGAAATGCTTAAAGTTCTCGGTATAACCGAAAAACTTCCTATGGCTGCTCATGGATTGGGAAATGCCGCGAAATATTATTTGTTGAAATATTATGAACGCGGATTTCCAATTATCAGCGTTACCGATACGAGCGGATGGCTTTCAAATCCTTACGGACTTGACCTTCCCGACGTACTCGCGTACAAACAAAAATACGGACACCTTGCCGGTTACTCAAGCGGCAAATATACCGTATTTGGCGACAAATACAGTAAGGCGAGAAAAATCGCCGACGAAGCTCGTATTTTGAATCCTGCCGCTTACGAAGATACGGTTGATATGTTTATTGCCGATCATTTGAAGCACGTAATCATTATGCCGGAATCAGCGAATGAACCTTGCACCATTGGGGCACAAAGAATTCTCTCTTCCAGAGGTGTATATGTCGGCCCAAGTGTTATAACAAGCGGTGGTGGTGTGGAAGTATCGCTCGATGGTGAAGCAAAACAAGGTCTTGACGGTCGCAAACGTACCGCTGAAGAAATTGATAATCAACTTCACACGAAGATGACTCAAGCGTTTCATAATGTCTGGAAATTTTATACAGACAAAAAATTGACCACGCTTCGTGACGCCGCAACAGGCTATGCACTGCAACAAATCGCTGATCGCATGATGCTAGAAGAAGATCTTGACGCGCCTTATGGCAAAGTCATTGAACGTGGCATTTATGATGTAGCTTTAGGTAAATTTGTTGAATAACAAATCGATCTAAAAAACAAACACACCCCGGATTAAATCCGGGGTGCCTTTTTTTATCTTACATACGACAGTGAGTCGTGCTTGATATCTTTCAAATACTGCAGCGCTCCCCAGAGGCCACCGATGTCTTGGAGTTCGGCTTTTTTTATCGGAGGAATTTCGTCGAATATCCGGAGAATATGCCGAAGATACTTTTCTGTCGCGGGAATGGGGATACCAATCTCTTTCATCATGGAACCGCCGATGACGACGACGTCGGGCGACCACATGACGATGACATTATTCAAAAAATGCGCTAAAATATGAGCTTTTTTGTCCCAAAAAATCGGATCAGTCGTTTCATACGGTTTTTTTCCGGTCGCCGTTTCCACCGATTGCCCGGTCAGCGAGTCGGACGCATAGCAACCTTCGTCTTCAAGTGAAAGTACTTGCCAGCCGGGTTCGAATCCAAGTGAATTTTGATCGATCTTTTTTTTCACAATACGCGCACCGCCAAGCCCGGTCGAAACGGTAATATACGCTACAATGTCGGAATCTCTCCCGGCTCCATAACACGCTTCACCCAATCCGACGAGCGCGGAATCGTTCTGTATATGAACTTTCGAGTGAAGAGCGAGAGAAAGATCATCGCGAAACGGTCGCCCTCCCCATCCGGGGAACGGTCGGCCCTCCCATCCGGGAGTGTTGACTCTTTCAACCAGTCCGTTTTTGTCTTTATCAAGCGGTCCGCCGATGCCGCCGACGACCATTTCCAGCTCTCCGCCCGCACAAATTTCCTGTGCCGTCTTCGCAATAAGCGCAATGGTCGCGTCATAATCTTTCGGCGTGTCGAATATTTTCGGTTCAATAAAGGACTCGAAGTCGCGAGAACCGGCAACGCGCAATTTGGTTTTACCAAGGTCGAATAGGATGTGCATAAAAATTTCTAATTTCTAATATCTAATTTCTAATGAACGCCATTCGTTGTGTTTAGAAATTAGAAATTAGAAATTAGGTATTAAAAAAATTAATTAAAATATATTTTACATACGTTGACTTTCATTAAATTACTTTTTCAATAATTCACGAGCGACTTTTTTATAACTCTCCACTTCCGGCTGATCGAAGGCGTTAATGTTCCAAAGTTTTGCCAAAAGAACCGTTTCCGACATTTTCAGCATGAAATATTCACCGAGAAAACGCTCGGATATGCGAGGTAAAACCGTTTCAATATAGGGAAATGCCATTTCTTTGTATGCCTCCATTGTGCCACCGAGAATGGAACTCATAATCTTTTGGAAATCTTTGCCGACAATATCGGGAACCAATGTTTGAAAAGGCGAATGCACCGGAACCGCGCACCGTCCTTCTTCCGCGCCATCGGCGTAAATAAAATTAGTGAATTTGTCCCGAGGGCCGCCCAAATAAAGCTGTACCATGGAATGCAGGTCGGTCGAACCGATGGAAACGATAGGGGTCATTCCGGCGTATATCGTTTTATGCTCATTATCATATTTTTTACCGAGGCTTTCCGCTACAAGCTGTCTTCCCCACCTTCCGACGGATTCCATTTCAGAATTAAAAAAGAAACTGTTATATATGGTCAATTTCTTTTTGTGGACCAAAAAATCCATTACAGCCAAGAGAAGCGCGGGGTTTTCATCGGGCGCAGAACTCCAGAGGGTATTTCTCATTGAAACGGCACCTTTTAAAAATTCGGAAGCATTAACACCCGCAAGCCGAAGCGGAAAAATTCCGGCATGCGAAAAAATGGAATATCTGCCGCCGATATTTTTCGGTATGGGAAGAACGTGCATATCTTTCTCGCGCGCGATATTCCAAAGAGGAGAACCTTCGTCAGTAGTTATGACCGTTTGATCTATGGCATGATTTTCTCCGAATTTTTCAGAAAGTACCCCGAACAAAAACATCGCGTTCGCAACCGTCTCCACTGTTGCTCCGGACTTCGTGATAATATTTAAAACAATCTCTTTCGGGTCGTTAACATTTCCCACAATGATCTGCTTCAATATTTCCATTTCGCTCGGATTATTCGTATCGGCAAAAAGCATTTTTGGAAAACGAGAACGAAATGCATCGAACTTCGGATAGAGCGCATCATACACCGCCATCGCTCCGAGATTTGACCCGCCTATTCCGACAACGATAATATATTTCAGAGAATTGTTTGAAAGTTTTCCAACCATTTCTTCGTTTTTGGTGTATAGATCAACGTCTGAAGGAAGATGCAAAAAAGATTCCGGAACGTCATACACACTCTTTTCAGACGCTTTATGGAGAACATCAAGATATCCGAGAAGCGTCGATGCGACATTGTGTATCTCTTCATTATCGAGATGAACGGAGTTTTTGTATTTTATTGTGGTGTTATCAGCCATAGTAATAAAAAGATAAAAAGATAAAAAAATAGAAAGATAGCATCATCGCCATTTTTTCTATTTTTATCGTTATAGTATATCAAAAAAGTTCAAAAAAGCGAAAATCACCCGGCCGACAAAATGCTCCCTTCTTCATTTCTCGCTTCGTCCGCATCCGCCTCGCGGTTTCGTTCCAATATAAGGCTATCGGCTTTGCGAATGCCGAGCTCTTCCTGTTTTTCGAGATACGCGATGACGGCGAGTACGTATTCCGAATGACTCCACGTCAGAGGAGCAGCGGAAATTTGCGCTCTGGTATATGGATTTATCTGCTCGGACAAAACTCCGGAAGGCATAGCCATTCCTGCGACCCAGTCAAACCAAAGCTTGACACGATCAAAGTCTTTGTCTTCTTTTGCGAGCGCGATATAGTACTGCACAAGCCACAAAGTCGTAACAAACCATGGATTTCCCGGAACGTCGTGCCCGACACGGTAATAATTGTCTCCTTCATATCGTGCAAGACCGCCGGAATACCTTGAGCAGAACAAACGCTCCTCGGTAATGCCGAAAGCTCTTTTCAAGATTGGATCTTCCGGCGCAAGAATGCCGAAGCGAAAAATTCCGTACACGCTTGAAATATCCAAGGTGTCATCATAAGTGAAAACGCCTTCTTTGTTATTAAAAAGTTTCCGAAAAGTTCCTGTCTCGACATTATATAAATACTTCATCACACCCTCTTTGATTTCGGCCGCAGCGTCCCTATATCTTTTTTCATGTTCGTGTTTCCCGAGAAGTCTTGAAAAACGGGAGGCGGCAATAAGTGCTCCATACACGGTCGAACACGTAAAAGTTGACACACCGAGTTTTTCTTCCCAAAGATCATAACTCCGTTTCGGTAGTCCGGTTTCTTTGTCACGGAAAATAACCATGAAATTCGCCGCCTTTTGGATGAACGAATTATATATCTCCTCAATGAATTCCAGGTCTTTGGTCAGTTTATAATGTTCCCACAATCCGAAAAGTACAAGCGCCGTTTCATCTTCCTGGATTGGTAATTGATATTCCCCCTCCTTTGTGACCCACGGATGCCAAGAACTTCCGAGGGAACCATCCGCGCGATACTTATGCATAAAGAAACCGTCATCCGTCAGAGCGCGATTACAGAACATGAAAAATTTTCGAGCGACATACGAATCTCCCGCGCGGTCAAGCGCCATGATGGTAAATGCTCCGTCGCGCGGCCACATATAGCTGTAGGTATCCCTCCCGTACTGAAGCATATCAGAATCGCCCGAAGCGATAACCGCCCCGCCCGCATCCACATGAGAGCGCATAATAAAAAGAGATTTTTTGAAAATATCTATCATCGGTTCGGTCAATCCGTGGAACGTGAAATTTTCCCGATCCACCCATGCACTCCAATAATCTTTCGTGGTTTGGAATAAATGTTCGGGGGATTTTTCCAAAATATAATTATTCAGATCAAAAACTTCCGGAATGGTCTTCCCTGCCGCCACCCAATAATAGACGATTTGTTCTTCTCCCCCGTTCATTTCCAAATGAAAAGCGATAACTGAATCGGTCAGTCCGTGTTCAATCGGGTTTTTCGACAGAGTGCCATCCTCGGCATCGCGATAACTCCCGTCTTTCCCCTCCATTTTATAAATTCCTGTCGTATAATCATCAATACCGGAATCGCCGGAAAGCCCACCAACAAGAAAAACACGCCGCCCTTCGTAGTGAATAATGGAGTTGCTTCCAGGATCGTAGTAGCCGGTATCCTGCCTCCCTGATTGATAAATATTCCACTCCTGGCAAAAATACAACTTCACGTTCATATTTCTGGATACTTCGTTCCTTACCGTCAACCGGCGAAGAAAAATATTCTTTTCGTTATATACCACATCATTGAAGGTAATGGTCAATCCGAGAGCGAAATTCTTTGCTACAACAATCCCCATGTGCGTATTGGACGGGGAAGTCAGCGAAACCTGCCAAGACGGATCCGAAAGCCAGCTCAGGTTCCCGTCAACAAAAACCCCGATGCGGTGCAGCGAGTCTTTTCCGACATGATTTTCCAAACCCACGTGCGGAAAGTACAGATCGTTCACTTGTCCGTATTTATCAAAACAGACAAGCATATTACCGTTCCCTAAAGTGAGAGCTTTTGGCATGTTTCAATTTAAAAATTAAAAATAAAAGCAACTGCGTTCTTATATTTTCTGCGTTCGCTCGGAAATGAAAGTTGATACTTTCATTTCACTCACTCGCTTGAAAATGAAAAAGTAAAAAAGAACCGACGAATAAAATTAGTCTCTTTCTTATACTTACTATTATACACTGAGTTTTGGGAAATCGGTGTGCATAACGATGTATTTGGGACAAGCATGGGGAAGAAACGACGGGGGACGAAGTATAATGACGACAAAGCGACGTCATACTCCTCCCACTCTTCAGAGGCGAAGGGGGGTCACCGCGACAAAATAAAAAGGACACGATCCCTGAGAAAGATCGTATCCTTGTTGTTCTCTTTTTAAAAATATTTTTTAGAATTTCGGAAGCTCAGCGTCTGCCAATCGTATTGCGGTCTTTACTCTGCAATAAAGTTTGCCTTGAAAACGCTTTATCAACGGCAAAGCGGGCTTTAGCTGGTCATACATTGCAGAGACCGTTTTCCGCGCTGCTTCGAATTTCGCCCAACCGACTTTTGCACTATCATCTTGAATCGCAAGTTTTTTCTGCAATTTTTCTACTAGAGCTTCCAAATCGGTTATTTGCGATTCCAGCCCTGGAATTGTCTCCGAAGCAGTCGTTTCCTCAAGACGGCGCATGGCGACATTTTTCAGTTCGCCCTCTTCGACTTCACCGACAACATATCGACATAGAAGTGTTTCGTCTGGAAGATACCATTCACCCGGATTGCAATCAGGGTTGGTCGAGTAGCGTTGATCATTTTCACTGACGACTTCGATATGCGCATCGGGTGAACAATAAATTTCTTTAACGGCAATTGAACGACCGAACATTTTAGGTTCCCAGTAGTTCGAGAGTTTAACTTTTCCCTCGCAGACTTCCAGAGTGATATACATCTGCTCGGGAGATCGATTTTTTCCGTGCACTATCCAATGACGCACATTCAAAATAACTATTCCTGAGGTGTCACGGGAACTACAGAAATTTAAACTTGACTGAAAACCGCAGTAATCATGTGTCCACCTGTGGGCTGTTTTTAAATTTGATGCAATAAACTTGATGGTAGTGTCAGCATTACCCTCAATAGAAAAACCGTTGTCGTTTACGTGTTGTGTTAGTATATGACTTGGTAACATTACTGCTTTCCTCTTTGTGATTTGCCGGCGGAGCCGGGCTTAAGAAAGTCGGCGGGGGCGGAGCTCGCACGCCTGACACATTTCCCCTGCGCTTTTGGGGTTCTTATTCTTGGTCTTCAAAGAACTCGACTTTCTTAGTATGTACTAAATTATACATTTTGTCAAACAAAAATATATACTGTAAAATAATGCTATTTTCCGAATACCGGCAACTACCGCCCGCTTTCGTAACAAATTATACCACGTTTTTACAACTTTATTTGGAAGTTTAACCTCCAAATAAAATTCGAAATTTGTTGCATAATGCTATCCCGAAAAATTGAAAAAACTTGCATATTATTTATATATATGGTATAATACACAAGTATTTGAATATTGACAGGAGAATATAATGAAAACAAATAAAGAAGGCGTGAAATTGCCGGTAGTTTTGGTAGTTTCAAAAAGTGAACTGGGCGACACGGTTTTTGAGGTCGGAAGGGATCGGAAATACGGAACGGCGTTTTACTACGATGTGGTTGAAACGCAAAGGCAAGCAGCTAAGCGCATTAAACAACTGTCAGAAAATGGGTACGAGGTTATTGGAACAATAATCGACGAACCATACACCCACGAATGGGAAAAATTCTGGCCGATCGTCGAGGTTGGCTTAGGCGAAGTTGTCATCAACCGTCAAAAAGTAACCGGAAAACAATGGAACGTTGCAACGGAAGAATTGCTGGAAATAATACTGTATGAATACATTGCGGGAACACCGTAAAAACTAAACCTTTAGATTGGGAGGATAAAATGACTATAGGTCAAAAAGAGATAGATGCCGCGATTGCAAAATACAAGGTGAAGAAGCAAACAGAAACTGAAATTCGAATGTCTGTCGAAACAAAAAGAAAAGAACGCGTCTCAAAAATAGAGGCCTTCTTGTCAGAGATACAGCTGGATAAAAAAGTAGCAGAACTGCTCGCGGCAAGCAACGAGAGCATTTACCTTTATCAGCCTCATAATCCTCCATACGATTCATATGTATATTTATTCGAATCAGACGGTGAGATTGCATTATCAGCCGGCAGAGACTATGACGGTGAGTTGGATAGTGCCGCAAGGATATTGCTTGAATATGTAGGCGACGTGGAAAAAGTCAGAGCGGTTTACGAAGCTGAGATACGCCGAATCATCGAATCCGCGAGTTAAAGCGAAGAAGACCCGATTGTTCCCATGCGGACCTTTCCGATTCCGGAGTGATCGCTTCCCTTCTCGAAGCACCAAGAAAATAGTATAAAGCAAGAATATTGCCGATCGGGTTTTCACCCGGTCGGTTTTTTTTGAAAAATTATACCACGTTTTTAAAACAATCCTTGGAGGTCCAACCTCCAAGCAAAGTTCTAATTTTGGTACATAATGCTGTTACAAAAATTTTGGAAAAACTTGACAGTTATATATTTATGGTATATACTAGAGTAGGTAATTTTAACGAAACAGTAACAAAGAAGGTGAAGAAAATGGAAATATCGATCGAAGAAATAAAAAAAGCAACGAAGAAATATCTGGACTTCAAAGATGATCGGGACAATGGACCAAAAAGAAGGGTTGAAAAAATAATCAACACTCTTATCGAAATAGAGCACCGTGCTGCAGATGTAAAAGAACTTCTCGCTGCAAGAGAGGGTGTGTACCATAAAGATATATCTCCATGTGATGTAATTACTTTATACCAACCAGGAGATACGGACAAAATCAGCGTCTACTTTAAAAAAAATGGAGTAATTGGTTCGCAACTGTACAGCAATGGTGGCGACGACGGTCTGCAGTCAAAAAAAATTACTGATCTGTCGAAAATAGCCGAATCGCTCGAAAAATACGGCGTAACTTCGGAAATGATCACGGAAGCATTTACGTCCGGATTAAAAACAATTGTTGCGGATGCCGACAAATTGTAATGTTCGCATCTCCTCTGCCGCCGACCGGGTTTTTACCCGATCGGTTTTTTGTGCAAATATAAAACAAAAACAACGACGACGAACTAGGGGGACGCACCGCCAACGACGAGGCGGAACGACCCCCAAATTACGACGAATGAAAAAACAAAAAAATATTTGCAAAATAAACTCCACTCCACCAAGGAAAAAACTTGGAGGTGAGTCCTACCGTAGGAGGTCTCTCCTCCAAGTTTTTTCCTTGGTTCCACTCAGTGATTATTCATTCGGTTTTGACATTAGACATTAGACATTTTATTGCTTGCCCTGCGTAGCTCGCAAGCGAAGCAGGGGAAATTACTTGTCCTCCGTAGCTTTAGCGAAGGGGGAGAAATTGGATATTAGAAATTTTTTAAAAAACAACGCTCTGATTTTAATCAGAGCGTTGTTTTTTTGTTGTCTAAAAGCTAACAGCTAAAAGCTAAAAGCTTATTCTGCTGTTTCTTCCACATCCGTTCCCTCTACCACCTCATCATCTTCCAGCCTCGCTCGGAATCCTGTTCCTACGGGGATCAGGCGGCCGATAAGGATGTTTTCTTTGAGGCCGGAGAGATCGTCGGTCGCGCCTTTGGTAGCGGCGTCGATGAGAATTCTTGATGTGTTTTGGAAGGAGGCGGCGCTCAAGAAGCTTCTGGTCGTAAGAGAGATCTCAGAGATACCGAGTACGACAGTGTCGCCTCTCGCTTCCCTTCCTCCCCTCTCAATCGTCCTCTCGTTCTCTTCGTAAAGCTCGATATTCTCGATGATCTGCCCGATGTTGAATTTCGTATCGCCTCCGTCGCGAATGATGCGGCGCGAGAACATTTGCCGAATGACGACTTCCAAGTGCTTGCGGTCGATCGAAGCGCCCTGCAATTCGTACACTTTACTAATCTCGGAAATGATATAATTCTCGGCTTTCTCTTTTCCTCCATATTTGAAAATTTCGGAAATGTCACCGGCACCGTCTGTGAGGACATCGCCTTTCTCAACTTCGTCGCCGACTTTTACAAGTGAAACCCTTCGATAATCGGTCGAGTATTCGGCTTCTGCTTTTTTGTCTTTTCCTTTACCACCTCCTTCGCCGAGAACTTTTACGATCAATTCTTTTTCTCCGCCCCTGATCTCCGTGACCACTCCGTCTTCCTTGGCGATGATAGCATTTGATCTGATGGACCGGCGTTCGAAAATTTCCTCAACGCGCGGAAGTCCGGCGGTAATGTCTCCTCCTGCGGTCGCAACACCTCCGGCGTGGAATGTACGCATTGTGAGCTGTGTTCCGGGCTCTCCGATAGCCTGCGCGGCAACGACACCAACCGCTTCGCCGAGATCGACGAGTTTGTTGCGCCCGAGATCGAGACCGTAGCACTGTCTACAAACGCCGTAGAGCGCTTTACAGGTCAAAGGCGAGCGGACCATAACTTCCTGCACTCCCGCTTCCTCGATAGCCTTGGCATCGGCTTTTGTAAGCAGATGTTTTTTCTTGAAAAGCATTTCTCCATTCGGTGCCACGACGTCCTTCGCAAGAATGCGTCCTTTGAGATTTTTTGAGATCGGGATTTCCATTCCGTGAATATCCATTTTTCTGAGAGGAATACCGTTCTTTTCTCCGCAGTCATCTTCGCACACAACCACTCCATCGGAAACATACACCAAGCGGCGTGTCAGATATCCGGCTTTCGCGGTGTTCAAAGCGGTGTCAGTCAAACCTTTACGGGAACCGTGAGTAGAAATAAAGTATTCGAGAGGAGAGAGTCCTTCTTTGTTTGACGGCTTCACAGGGAAATCGATGGTGCGTCCGGTCGTTGAAATAATGAGACCTTTCATACCGGCCATCTGAACGATAGCCGAAAGAGAACCGCGGGCTCCGGAATAGATCATGTCGTATACAGAACCGTGTTTTTCAAAAGCATTCGGAATAAATTTTTCGATCTTGTTGACGGCACCCTGCCAAATCTCAACAGTCTTCCTGTACCGTTCTTCCTCGGAAAGCAATCCTTCTTCGAATTGTTCCACAACCTTGTCCGCCATGGCCTGATGCTCAGCAATAACCTGTTTCTTTTCGGGCGGAACTTTCACATCATCGATACCCCACGTGATACCGGCTTTTGTAACCCACTTGAAACCATAATTTTTTATTTTATCCAAAATATCGGGTGTTCCCTCGATACCATACTTCGCCAGCACATCATCGACTATCTTAGACATCGCTTTTCTGTCGATCTCTTTATTGATGAAACCGAAATCTTTCGGAAGAATGCTGTTGAATAGAAGGCGTCCGATGGAAGTCTTAAAGGGTTTTCCTTCGAATTGTTCGTATTTCTTGCTCGCGGTACCGAGAACGAGGATTTCCGCGCGAATCGATGCTCTGCCGAAATCATACGCCATGATCGCGCTGTTCGGATTCGGGTAGAATTTTCCTTCTCCTTTTTCTCCGGAATGATCTTGGTGGTCCAATAGGCACCGAGAACGATGTCAAGCATTTTTGCGGAAGCGACCGCCTCGCCGTTGCCCGGTTTCAAAAGATTTTTTGCGGAAGACATGAGCTCTCCGGCTTCTTTCTGAGCCTCGCGGGAAAGCGGAACATGAACCGCCATTTGGTCTCCGTCGAAGTCCGCGTTGAAGGCGGAACACACAAGCGGATGCACCTGAATGGCGCTTCCCTCAACAAGAATCGGGTGAAATGCTTGAATACCGAGACGATGGAGAGTCGGTGCGCGGTTCAAAAGAACATATTTCCCTTTGATGACTTCTTCCAAGAGCGCCCATACTTCCGGAACCGCTTCGTCAATCAGACGATTTGCGCCGCGAATATTGTAGGCGAGTTCCGCTTCGAGAATTTTTGAAACGACGAACGGGCGGAAAAGTTCAAGCGTGATGTATTTCGGAAGACCGCACTGGTCGAGTTTGAGGTCCGGTCCGACGACGATGACGGAGCGTCCGGAATAGTCAACGCGTTTTCCGAGAAGGTTCTGACGAAATAATCCTTGCTTTCCTTTCAGCGTATCGGAAAGTGATTTGAGCGCGCGCCGCTGTGCCTGATTCATTGCCGCACCGGTCTGCTTTCTTGCCGAGTTGTCGATGAGTGCATCAACCGCTTCCTGCAGAATTCTTTTTTCGTTGCGCAAAATAACATCGGGAGCACCGATCTCTTTCAATTTTTTGAGGCGGTTGTTGCGATTGATGACGCGGCGATACAGGTCGTTTACATCGGACGTTGCATGACGTCCGCCGTCAAGCGGGATCATCGGACGCAGAGCCGGAGGGGTAACGGCAATAGTGGTCAAGAACATCCACTCGGGGCGAACGCCGGACGTGATGAGAGACTTCACCAAACCGAGCCGTTTCTGAACTTTTACTCGCTCAGTATTGCCGACCTTCTGGTACTGAATTTCAAGTTCTTCCTTCAGTTCCGGAAGATTGATCTTTTTAAAAATATCGTAAATAGCTTCGGCACCGATCCCTGCCGTAAAAGCACTTCCGTATTTGACAGAATATTTGTGATACAGCGCTTCATCTAACACTCTTCCTTTTTCGAGCGCTTCGAGCTCGCGTTTTGCCGAGGTTAGAAGTTCTTTCATTTTATCTTTCGCTTTGTCATCCGTGAGCTGTTTGACCCTTCCTTTGTATTCGGAATCAAGCTCTTTCATGAGCCTTGATTTTTCATCCTGATTGACGTCCGTAACGATGTACCCGGCAAAATAGATGACCTTCTCCACTTCCGCGACGGGAAGCGCAAGCATGAGTCCGATACGCGACGGAACGCCGCGAAGGAACCAGATATGAGAAACCGGCGCCGCGAGTTCGAGGTGTCCCATTCTTTCACGTCGAACAATCGAACGGGTAATCTCCACACCGCATTTTTCGCAGACAATGCTTTTATAGCGAATTCCTTTGTATTTTCCGCAATAACATTCGTAATCTTTTTCAGGTCCGAAAATTTTCTCACAGAAAAGACCGCTTCGCTCGCTTCGCTGCGTGCGATAATTGATCGTTTCCGGTTTCGTAACTTCGCCGTATGACCACGAGAGCATTGCTTCCGGTGATGCAAGCTTGAGAGAAATGTGGTCAAAATCATTCAGACTGAAACCTTGATGTTTTGGAGCCGCGATTTGCTCGATGTTTGTTTCTGTCGATCCCATAATGGTTTTTTGATGAATAGTAAAAATTTTATGTTGATGATCTTAACCGATTTCTTCTTCGAATTCTTCTTCCGTTCGCTTTAATTCGATGTCCATCGCGAGTCCGCGGAGTGAGGCGAGGAGAACACTGAACGATGCGGGGATGTTGGGATGTTTGATGTTCTCTCCTTTGATAATCGAGTCGAATGCGGCGGTGCGTCCCACAATGTCGTCCGATTTTACTGTGAGCATTTCCTGGAGCGTGTAGGCGGCGCCGTATCCTTCGAGCGCCCAGACTTCCATTTCTCCGAATCTCTGTCCTCCTCCTTGTGCTTTACCTCCAAGCGGCTGTTGTGTAATGAGAGAGTAAGGTCCGATCGAGCGCATATGAATCTTGTCTTCAACCATGTGATGGAGCTTCATGATATACATGTAGCCGACCGACACGTCCTGCTCGAATTTTTCTCCCGTGCGTCCGTCATAGAGTTTTACTTTTCCGGTTTCGGGAACGCCGGCGCGGACGAGCTCGGATTTCACTTCAACGTCGGAAACGCCGAGGAACGGAGGGGTGACTGCCTGATAGTTCAATTTGGAAGCGGCAAGACCGAGGTGAAGTTCGAATATCTGCCCGAGGTTCATACGTGAAGGAACGCCGAGAGGAGTAAGGATCATATCCACCGGTTCGCCGTCTTCCGTGTACGGCATTTCTTCAACGGGAAGGATTTTTGAAATAACACCTTTATTGCCGTGACGTCCGGCAAGTTTATCTCCGACTGTGACGGAACGGATCTGAGCGACTTCAATATATATACTCTGAATGATTCCCGACTCAAGGCTGTCGCCGCGATCGCGCGAGAATACCCGCACGCCGACGATGCGTCCGCGCTTGCCGTGTTCCATTCTGAGAGAGGTATCTTTCACGTCGCGCGCTTTATCTCCAAAGAGAGATCGGAGGAGCCGTTCTTCCGGCGTCAGCTGCGTTTCACCTTTCGGAGTAATCTTTCCGACAAGAATGTCTCCGGGCCGCACTTCGGCGCCGATGCGAATGACTCCGTTCTCGTCCAGGTCTTTCAATTTCGCTTCGCCGACGTTCGGGATGTCGGGAGTGGTCATTTCCGGCCCGAGCTTCGTATCACGGACGTTTACGGAAAATTCTTCAATATGAATAGTGGTGAATTTGTTGTTTTCGACGAGCCGTTCGGAAAGGATGATGGCGTCTTCGTAGTTCGCTCCGTTCCATGACATGAATGCGATGCGGATATTCTGTCCAAGTGCGAGCTGTCCGCCATCGGTCGTAGACATGTCGGCAATAACCTGACCCACTTTGACTTTTTGTCCGGCGGATACGCTCGGCCTTTGGTGAAGAACGACAAAACTGTTCGTACGAGAAAAATTCACGAGCGGATAGACGTGTTCTTTATTGTGAGAATCTTTAATGATTATTTTTCTGCTGTCGGCGTAGGTAACCGTTCCGTCTTCGTTCGCGAGAATCATGCGCCCTCCGTCGCGGGCGGCAGTTTCTTCAATTCCGGTAGACACGAAAGGCGCTTCGGGTACGAGACACGGGGTCGCCTGACGTTGCATGTTCGAACCCATGAGTGCGCGGTTCGCATCGTTGTGTTCGAGGAACGGAATCATGGATGTGGCGACGGAAAATGCTTGGTTCGGCGCAACATCGATATAGTCAACTTCTTTCTTGTCCACCAAAACCGGATGAGAACCGAAACGGACCTCGACTTTCTGTTCCAAAATATCGCCGTCTTCATTATGAGGCGTCGCTCCGTGGGCAATCTTGAATCCTTCTTCTTCGAGAGCGTTCAAATAGAGCACTTCTTTCGTAATCTTTCCTTTCTTTACTTTGGCGTACGGCGTTTCGATTACTCCGAACTCGTTGATGCGCGCGTAAATAGAAAGACGAAGGATAAGACCGATATTCGGACCTTCAGGCGTATGAATGGGGCAAAGGCGTCCGTAGTGGGAAGGGTGAACGTCGCGAACCTCAAATCCGGCGCGTTCGCGAGTCAAACCTCCGGGACCGAGAGCGGAAAGGGTCCGCAGGTGTTCAATCTCGGAAAGCGCATTCTCTTGGTTCATGAATTGCGAAAGCTGATTTGTCGCGAAGAATTCTTTGATGCGGGCTTGGAGCGGGCGCGGGCTGATGAACTGAATCGGCGCGGTAACGTCGGATTCGGCCGTCGACATTCTGTCCTGGATATTTCTTTTCATCTGGGACATACCGACGCGGATCTTCTGCTGGAACATCTCGCCGACATAACGGACACGGCGAAGACCGAGATGGTCGATATCGTCATGAGCCGCTCCGGGAGTATTATTGAGTTCAACGATGTGCTTAATAATGGAAACGATGTCATCAAAAGAAAGGGTCCGTCTCGCAAGATCTTCTTCGTCGGCTCCTTTATTGAAACGCTTGTTGAAACGGAGGCGTCCGACGGGTGATATGTCGTACTTCTCTTTGTTGAAAATTCCGTCGACAAAATCGCGGGCATTGTCCGCCGTCGCCATGTCGCCGTCGCGGAGCCGCTGATAGATACCGATGTAAGCATCTTCTCTTGTTGCAACGCCGTCTTTTGCGAGAGACATTTTTACCGCGTCCATCGCTTCCGGCGCATCTTTGAACGCGTTGACGATTTGATCTTTCGAACCGTCGCCGAATATTTTAAGAAGAAGAGAAACCGGGAATTTGCGCTTGCGGTCGATACGAACATGTACGCCGACATCGTTGTCCGTTTCGAGTTCCACCCACGCTCCACGAGCGGGAATAATTTTCGCGCCGAATATCTTTCTTCCGCGGAATTCATTGGCGGTAAAGAACACGCCAAAAGAACGGGCCAGCTGAGGAACGATGACACGTTCCACCCCGTTAATGATAAAAGTACCGTGTTCGGTCATGAGAGGAAAATCCGCCATGAAAAGTTCTTGTTCTTTTTCCTTGCTCAAGAATTTGTTGAGGAGCTTCACTTTCACACGTAGAGGTGCTTCGTAGGTCAGTTTGTTCTGCTTCGCGAAAAATTCATCATACTTCGGCGGAAGTATCTCGTGCGAAACAAACTCGAGAGAGAATTTCTTGTCGGAATAATCCTTAATGGGAGAAAATTCCTTGAAGATCTCCGCGAGACCGCTCTTGATAAGCGCGTTATAGGAATCGAGCTGGGCCTCCACCAGGTTCGGCGTCTCGATGAGCGGCTTTTGATACAACGAAAAATATTTTTTCTCTCTTTTCATATATATAGACATTCACAATGAATAATTTTTTGTATTTTCCGCAAAAAACACGCATGGGTTTTTACGGGTCAAACAAAAATGTTGCCTTTTCGATAAGGCTTTCAAAATACGGGCTATATAACTATTTAATTGTGACCTGCAATCAAAGTAGCTGGGTTTTAGCTAAAAAACGAGCGTTTTATAAGCCATGAACTCATCCTAAAAACGTTGCTTTGTAGTATACTCCTATCACGTTTTATTGTCAAGTCTAGAAAAGTCAACTGTGGATAAGTCATGACTCACGAGGTAAAATATCTGGTGGATGGTATAAGCGATATTTGAGCTTATATGACCTGTTGTGTGTCAAAAAATTTCCAATTTCTAATTTTCAATTTCAAATAAAATGTCAAAATATCATCAAGTAATTTTCGACCGCTACACCAAGGACAGTCCTTGTTTCCGCTCGTTTAGAGCATTAGACATTTTATTAGAAATTACTTGTCCTCCGTAGCTTTAGCGGAGGGGGAGAAATTGGATATTGGAAATTTTTATAAAAAAAGAAAGACTACGACAGTGGTAATCTTTCTATTTTTTTATTATTCTATTTTTCTATTTGTTAAAACTCCATCGTCTCCGGTTCATCCGGTCCCGGCTCCTTCCCTGCCATGGTATCCAAAACTTTCGTCATAATCGATCTGATATTCACGTTCGATTTAATGATGAAATACTGAACACCTTTCGCTGTCGCCTCAGCCTTCTTCTCCGTATCGGCAAGATTAGAGAGAATCATGACTCTTGCGGTTTTTCCCCATTCATCCTGGCGAAGCTGGTTCAACATTTCCATTCCGTTCATGACCGGCATGATTATATCCAAAAGAATAAAATCCGGATGCTCGCGAAGTGCCGCCTCCAACCCCTCGGATCCATCTTTCGCCGACATAACGGTGAGATTTTTCTCTCCCGAAAACTGCTCCACCAATGCTTTGCGGATCATCGGCTCGTCCTCAACAATGAGAATTTTTTTGGCTTGCTCCATACAATGGGTATAAATTATTGATAGAACTATATTATACCACCCGAAAGGCAAACGGTACAAGGGGAAACATTAGATCCGAAAGTATATCAATATTTCAACGAGCCGAGATCAATTAGTCTGCGTATAATAAAACCGGTCGGGAAAGCAAGTCCCCCGTCCGGCCGCGACGTCGTCATTTTCGTTTTTTTGCGGTTTGCTGTTCGAACTTTTCAAGTTCTGAACGCATCCAAGTATATCTGCCCTGAAGCGACTCGATCTTATCTTGCATTTCCAACAGAAGACGATTCGCTGACGCAATTTTTTGTGCCGGCGTCATGCTACAATACGTTTCCGTTACGCTTAGTGTCAGGACGCTCGGAATCTTCGATCTGTCTCCTCCGACCGAAGCAACGGCTTCTTGATAAGCATGGTCCTCGGCGATCATCCGTTCCATATCATTTATTTCACTGCTTCTCACGATAATACCTCCATTGAAGTATATTCCCTGTCATATCTTCGCATATTATATGAAATTTGTCAAAAAAATTACTAAGAACCGCACCTCGCGGTGCGGTTCTTTATTTTTCTATTTTTTATTTTCTTTTCTTCTATTCGTCTTTATACTACATGATACTTCCCGTCTTTGTCTTTCTTGAAGTATTTTGCATTCTGGAGATTTACCAAGATGGTGTTTTCCTTTACATAGCGCTCCTTCATTACTTTCTCGACAATCTCTGCCTTCGTGAGCGGTCCTTCTTTTTCAAGAACGTGGCGGATCACATCTTTGACGACGCCTCCGGTATAACCCCATTCGGAGAGGACATAGAGTCCGCGACCGACGAGTACGAAGCGTTTGTCTTTTATGAGTTCGTTGTGGCAGGTGGCGACGTGAGCTTTCTTTCCGAATGTGCTTTGGATGTTCTTCGCGACCTCAGTGAAGTGCATCGGGGATCCGTGGCGGCGAATGACGAGGAAAGCGTAGTCTCTGATTCCTCTCGCGCTGATGTTCGGAGAAGAAGCGACTCCCCAATCTCCAAGCGTATTCTTTCCAAGAACTTTGGAGATTCCAAGCCATCTCTTTGCCGTGTGCTCGTTCTTGCGTTTTGGATCGGCGTGCATCCTGTCAAGAAAACGCTCGATGAGTTCTTTCTCGGGAACCAGATCGTTTTCAGAAAATTCTTTGTGGAGAGAATGAAGAACGGCGTGAACCTCGGAAGCCATAGTATCATCAACCGACCATCGGTGTTTGAAGATATTGTCTTCTTTGTGTTTGGTGAATTCATCAGAGAGAACGAGAAAAAGTGTGACGTGGTTCTGTACCGTCTTGTCGGAAGAAATGTGCTCGAGGAATTCCTCCTCGCTCATAATACCTCCCATAGAATTCAGAATGTCGCGGAGCTCTTTCAGGGCCGGAGCCGCTTTTGCGAAAGCATCGGACTTCTTGAGTGTTGCGAGAGCAAAATTTTCGATCTGGCGAACACGCTCACGGGTTATACCATAGGTATTACCGATCGATTCGAGAGTCTTTCTTTCCGGAGTATCCTCCAAACCAAAACGTCCGATGATGACGTCTCGAGCGCGCGGAGGAATGGTGGTGAGCAAACTCTTAGTTACCTGCTTTGGCTTAAATGTAATAACTGGCATAACACGTAATGATTATAAATAATTTATTAAACGCAGTTTTAAATAATTATCGAATTTTATTTCGCTTTATTTTGGCTATATCTTCGTTTCTTTTAATATAACACCTTTTTAACACAAGTGTCAAACAAATGCAAGTGAATTTTAATCAAGACGGTCATGGTGATAATTATATAGCTATAAATAAGGTTTTTTTTGTGCTCAAAAAAAATTTCTTTCGTTTTCATCCGCATTTTTCCACTACAAAACAATGTTCACCAGCTTCTTCTTCACATAAATCACATTTTTCGGCGTTTTACCCTCTGTCCATTTTTTAACCTCGGGGATATCAGCAGCGAGCTTTTTCACTTCATCATCCGACGTATCAACCGACGTCTCGAATGTTGCGCGAAGTTTTCCGGAAACCTGCACGGCTATCGTCATAGTGTCGTTCACTATCTTAGCGTCATCATATACCGTCCATGGCTCGTTGTAAATAAATGTATCGTTCCCCAGCTCATGCCAAAGTTCCTCCGCCACATGCGGGGCGAACGGAGCGAATATCTTCAAAAACCCTTCAAACATCTCCCGCTCAATCGTCTCCTCTTTTTCCATTTCGTTCAGGAATATCATCATCTTGGAAATAGCCGTATTGAACTTGAACCCCTCAATATCCTCAGATACTTTTTTAACAGTCTGATTATAAAGCGTAATGAGTTTTAAATTTTGCTTGCCCCGCGAAGCCGTAGGCGAAGTGGGGACTTTTGACTGCGTCTTCCAGACACGTTCTATAAATCGTCTCGGCCCGATTATGCTCTCCATATTCCACGCCGAAGTATTTTCGAACGGCCCCATAAACATCTCGTATACGCGCAAAGTATCTGCTCCGTATGTCTCGACGATATCGTCCGGGTTCACGACATTCCCCCACCGTTTGCTCATCTTGCGCCCGTCCTCGGCAAGAATAACGCCGAGAAATTCCAGACGCTTGAACGGTTCGGAATAATTCACCGCGCCGATATCAAACAGGAATTTGTGCCAGAACCGCGCATAGATAAGATGCCGCGTCGCATGGTCTCCACCGACATACACATCGACCGGCGACCAATATTTTTCTTTTTCAAGATTAACGAGCGCGTTTTGGTTACGCGGATCGATATACCGTAAGTAGTACCAAGAAGACCCCGCCCAATTCGGCATGGTGTTCGTCTCGCGTTTCGCATCGCCGCGACATTTCGGGCATTTCACATTCACCCAATCGCGGATATTCGCAAGCGGCGACTCCCCCGTCCCCGTCGGTTCATAAGAATCCACATCCGGCAATTTTACCGGCAGGTCTTTTTCCGGTACGGGAACCGTTCCGCATCGTTCGCAATGAATGACCGGTATCGGTTCGCCCCAATAGCGCTGACGTGAAAACACCCAATCGCGCAAGCGGTAGGTTGTTTTTAATTTTCCTCCGGAAAATTCCGTGACAGCTTTTTTCGCTTCTTCAACCGCCATTCCTGAGTATTTTCCCGAATTGACAAGTTCGCCGTCGCCTGTATACGCTTCTTTCGAAATATCTCCTCCTTTTATCACTTCTTTTATCGGCAATTCGAATTTTTTCGCAAACTCATAATCGCGAGTATCGTGCGCCGGGACCGCCATGATAGCGCCCGTGCCGTAGTGTGCAAGTACATAGTCCGCAATAAAAATCGGCAGTTCTTCGTTGTTCACCGGATTGATTGCAACAACACCTTCCAGTCTTACTCCGGTCTTCTCCTTTCCTTCCGCTGTCCGCTCAATCTCGGTTTTTGTTTTCATCTCCGCGCGGTATGCCAAAACCTCGCCCCAATTCGAAATTTTCTCTTTCAATTTATCAACTGTTTCATGTTCAGGAGCCAAAACAACGTACGTCGCCCCAAACAACGTATCCGGTCTCGTCGTGAACACGTCAATTAGAAATTCGGAATTAGAAATTAGAAATTTTATGATCGCCCCCTCTGATCTCCCTATCCAATTCCGCTGCGCTTCCTTCACATGTTCCGGCCAATTAAGCCCGTCCAGATCCGCGATCAACCGATCCGCATAATCCGTGATCTTGAGCACCCACTGCCGCATTGGTCGCTTTTCCACTTCCGTTCCGCAGCGCTCGCATTTCGTCCCGTCCAGGTCTTCGTTCGCAAGTCCGGTCTGACACGTTGGACACCAATTCACCGGCTCGAACGATTCATAAGCCAGCCCTTTTTCCAAAAGTTTCAAAAATATCCACTGCGTCCATTTATAGTAGCGCGTGTCAGTCGTGTTGATCTCGCGGTCCCAGTCATAATTGAACCCGATCAGAGAAAGTTGTTCCTTATACCGCGCAACATTTTTCTCGACGGCAACCCGCGGATGAATTTTATTCTTGATCGCATACTGTTCCGCCGGCAGTCCGAAAGCATCCCACCCCATCGGGTGCAGCACATTGAACCCGTTCATCTTCTTGAACCGCGCATAAATATCAGAAGCGATGTACCCCTTAGGATGCCCGACGTGGAGCCCCGCCCCGGAAGGAAACGGGAACATATCCAAAACAAAACATTTCGGTTTTGTTTTGTCCTGCGTAGCCTCTGGCGAAGCAGGATCAGTTGTCTTATATATCCCCGCCTTCTCCCATTCCCACCGCCACTTCTGCTCTATTTTTTTGTGATCGTATTCTTTATTAGTCATATTTTGCAGTATACAATATCTATGGCCTAATTTCAAATATAGACGAATAGAAAAATAAAAAAATAGAAAGAGAGAAAAATAGACGACGATGGAATACTAAATTCAGATTCTACCATATTTGTACGACCATGAGCATTAGGTAGAATCCGAAGTTTTTACACACTATTGACATTCTGTTATTCATAGTTTACACTGTACATCAGTTAGTTCAATTCCATAAACCACACAATGAGGTATACCCATGAACAACGTGAACATCGACGCTCTTTTAAAAGTAATAATTCCAGCAAGTAATTTTGGATTTTTACTGCAGGCTTTCAACAAAATTTCTCGTGCGAAAAACATCGATGACATTGTTATCGCTTCGGAAAATGTGCCGTATACGGAAAAATGCACGGTTTTTTTTCATCCGAAAGACGGAAAAACATTAACAGCAGACGATAAAGAGTTTTTCGTTGAATCGTTGAGCGATGTAATGACACAATACGGCGCGCTCGTTGCCGAAGAAAACAAAAAACCTGTTTTTGAATTTTTTTCCATAGATCAGGTTCTGAACAAAATCTCTGAAAAAACCAACACTGAGTACGCCAAATATGTTTCAGCGAAAATCGATATAACAGAAGACCGCTATGGCTGGATCTCTTTTTATAGTAAAGGAAATTATAGCGAAGAAAGCTTGATAAAAGAGATTTCTCTCATAATTCGAAGCGTTATACGCGATTTAATCTCCTAAATATCAAAATGCCGGCACCCGCCGGCATTTTCTTTTTTTTAATCGTTCGTCATCAGTAGTATATTTTTTTATCTTTTTATTTTTCTATTTTTTTATCGTCAAAACAACTCCGTTCTAATTATCGTCTTGATCTCCGGATCCGCCACTGATATCTCGAATTTCTGCGCGCCATCGGTATACGGACCGATCTGATAATTTTGGAATTGGAAAATTATTTTGTCTCCCGAAATAACAAACGTTTTAAAATTCTCAAGCTTGGGATCGAGACCACCGCCGAACGTCGTATCTTTCGGATCAAAATTTACGTTCTTGTCTTTTACAAAATGAACGATTGCCATGCGGGAGATAATGCCGAGATAATCGGTTTTAGGAAGAAAAAGATCCGCGAGCGCATATTTCTTTCCGTTCATATCAAACGTTTCCGAAGCATACACAACATTCCCGTGCGCTCCACCATCGTCGCGATAATCGCTGTACAGATAGCTGACCAATTTCTTTCCGTGTGAAAAATCAACGGATGATTCGGAACTGACTCCGCCGCTTGTCACAATGCTTTTTCTGTCGGGATAGTCATTCGCGAACGCCTCAATAAAATTCTTTACGTGGGTTTCCGCATTTTTTGCGAATGGCGTATTCGTCGGATATGTTCCAACCGAAACAAGCAAATTTTCTCCAGCCTTCCCTTCGACGGGAAATTCTGTCTTACTGAGCGTTTTACTTTTTACTTCCCCGGAAAAAGTAACATCGAGTAGAACAGCCTTCTTTGCTGTCGGCGACGTCGTCGAAGCGACTTCCGGCGCCGGTATCTTTTTAGTCTCCACACCACTCTTCTCCGTCCAGATAATTCCTAAAACGACTATTAAAGAAAACAGTACGAGAGAGCCGAACCATCTCCCGAATGATATTTTTTTGTATTCCATACGACCATTATATCATGAATGAGAAAATAGAATACTCTCTATTTCCCCATCATCGCTTTCTGTATTTCTCCCTGATATTTCCGAAGAACCTCCATGGCGGCGGCAGTCTCCCCCTTTCCTTCCTTGGTTTTTTGCTGTATCTCTTTGCCGATCTTCTCGAACAGCTCCGGATTCTCCATAATAAGCGCAATGATTTGTTCCTGCTGATCCTCCGGAATTCCCTTCAGTTTCGACTGGATAAGTTTTTTTACAAAAAAATCTTTTACACCCATAAAAATTGTTATTACCTATTAGTTTTTCCATTGTACCAAAACGCAGATTTTTTACAACAAAAAACCACAGTTTCAGTACCGTGGTTTTTTAAATCATAATTCCGTTAATCTTTCTTGTCTCCTTCCTTAAAATCCGCATCACGAACGTTTCCATTTTGTTTCGGGTTTTCGTCGTTTGGTGTTCCTTCCGCCCGCGGTGATCCTGTCGAATCCGTTTTTGGAGTCTCGGATTTGGCCATCGCATCGCCGATTTTCATGAGTTCTTCCGAGAGTTCATCGACGGCTTTTTTGAGAGCCTCTTTGTCAGTGCTATCCTTTAATGCTTTCAGTGCCGTTATTTTTCCTTCAACCGCGATTTTGACTGCCGCGTCGACTTTGTCTCCCGCATCTTTGATGGCTTTCTCGGCGGTGTAGATGAGTGTTTCCGTGTGGTTCTTGAGTTCAATCAGTTCCTGTTTTTGTTTGTCGGCTTCCGCAAACACCTCGGCGTCTTTTTTCATTTTTTCGATGTCCTCTTTGGAAAGACCGGACGACGCGGTGATGCGGATAGACTGTTCCTTTCCGGTCGTTTTTTCGCGCGCCTTGACCGAAAGGATACCGTTCACGTCGATATCGAAAGTAACTTCGACCTGCGGCATACCGCGATGCGCCGGCGGAATTCCGTCCAGAATAAATCTTCCAAGCGATTTGTTATCGGCAACCATCGGGCGCTCTCCTTGCGTGATGTGAATTTCAACGGAGGTCTGATTGTCGGCTGCGGTCGAGAAAACTTGCGACTTTGATGCGGGAATAGTCGTGTTCCGTTCGATCAACTTCGTTGCCACGCCGCCGAGCGTCTCGATACCGAGCGAGAGCGGAATAACGTCGAGCAAGAGCACATCCTTCACTTCACCCTGCATAATCCCTCCTTGAATCGCGGCGCCAACAGCAACGACCTCGTCGGGATTGATGGTCCGGTTCGGCTCTTTCCCGAAGAAATTTTTAACAGCATTGATGATTGCCGGCATTCTCGTCTGTCCTCCCACCAAAACGACTTCATCGATCTCTGAATTTTTGAGATGTGATGCTTCCATGGCACGCTTGGTAATATCAATGGAACGATCTATATATTTTTTCGCGAGTTCTTCCAATTTTGCGCGCGTCATTTTCATGAGGAGGTGTCGCGGCCCGGACGCATCGGAGGTGATGAACGGAATATTTATCTCCGTTTCCATCGAAGTGGAAAGTTCGTGTTTCGCTTTTTCGGCCGACTCTTTCAAACGCTGTACGGCTAGCACGTCTTTTGTGATATCTATTCCCTGTTCTTTTTTGAATTCATCACCGATCCAGCGAATAATATCCTGATCGATATCCTCGCCGCCCATGTGCACATCGCCGTCGGTCGATTTCACTTCAATGACATCATCTCCTACCTCAAGAACAGAGATGTCGAACGTACCGCCTCCGAAGTCGTAGACCACAATCTTTTCATTTTTCTTTTTATTGAAACCGTATGCAAGTGCCGCGGCTGTCGGTTCGTTAATGATACGTCGAACATTGAACCCCGCAATCTCTCCCGCGTCTTTCGTTGCCTTTCTCTGCGAATCGCTGAAATACGCCGGAACGGTAATGATTACTTCATCAATTTTTTCACCAAGTTTCGCTTCCGCATCTTGTTTCAATTTCTGTAAAACCATGGCGGAAATTTCCTGCGGGCGGTAATATTTATCATTCATTTTGACTTTCACCCCGATCCCATCGTCGGCCTTCTCTATATTAAAAGCTACGATACCTTTGTCTTTCTGGACGCCTTCATCGGTAAAACCGTGGCCAATGAGCCGTTTGATCCCATGAAGCGTGTTCTGCGGGTTAGTGACCGCCTGACGCTTCGCCACCGCACCAACCAGCCGCTCGCCGTTCTTCGCCACAGCAATAACGGAAGGAGTGGTGCGAGCGCCTTCGATGTTTTCAATAATTTTCGCTTCCCCTCCCTGCATGACCGCCATGGCAGAGTTGGTTGTTCCGAGATCGATACCAAGTATTTTTGACATAATATTATTTTTTAATTAAGTTAATTGTATGATAATTGTTGACTAATTTCTAATATCTAATTCCTAATTTCTAATGAACGACGATAATTCTGACATTGAAGCATTAGACATTTTATTAGAAATTTGGTATTAGGAATTAGAAATTTTTATGTTGTCTTCTTCCTTTTTACACCCACATTTCGTATTGGACTCTTAATCCCTCCCTTTATCTTCTTTTCCGCTTTCTCCGGCGGCGCCTTCGCCTTCGGCAATTCATCTTCTTCCTCATAATGTTCCTCTCTTCTCGTCATTCCCATCACGAGCTCATCATTCACGTATGCCCGCATCGCCGAACAGAGGATGGCCTTTAAGGTCATCCCTTCATGCTTCGCTTTCTCAAGCGCCGCGTCCTTAAGCTCAGGGTCGCTCTTGAAAACGATCTGTATTTCCTCGTGGCTGAAAACGTATTTTTTTACCATATATTTATATTATACACATAAACCGTTATATAGTTTATAACTATATTATAGCTATATAGCAAAAAGAGTCAATAGACGTATAAAAAATCTCCCCGCCGTAGCGGGAAGGTTGCCTATCATATCGTTATTTTACTCGACCTCTTTCCACGCGACGACATTATATCGTTCGACATATTGTCCGCGCTCATCGCGCCAGCATGATCCATCGGCCTGGTATTGTTGAGAATTATCAACGTAACACTTTTTCTGCCGATTGCCGTCAGACATAATGAGTTCGTAGTATCGATTAAGATAATACGGGAACCCGGCCCTGTTAATCTTTCTGAAGTATCTCTCTCGGACTTCCGCCGGTTTCATTTCATTTACTTCATTCCAGTTTTTGCTTTGTTCTATCTTGCTCACTTGTATTTACCTCGCGATTGTTGTACTTTTCTCAGTATTTTATACCATATTTTTTACCAAAATGTCAATTTTTTGCGGCAATCGTTGCCGATTATTTTTGACAGACGTTTATGTTTGCGCTATTATCGACCAGGGCTTGTTCAACTAACAACAAGAGGTGCCGAATGGAAGAGATAAAACGAATAGCTGCCGAAATTAAAGAAAAACAACACAAGCTTGCAAATGAATTGCGCCGATATTGCCGGGAGCAAAAAGACCTTTGGAAAACAGTGCCTTATCTGGCTCTGATGGCAGATGGCCGTGGCGGTTATAGCGGTCGCTTGGGAAGTGCCTGTCGCTCCGGTTATTGGCCGCTTGGACGTTGTGAATGGCTCGGCGTGGCAGTCGATCTTCTTACTGGAGAGTTGGTTTCGTACGAAGACGATGCTCCACTCGCAGATGATGAGCAGATATTATCTGTCGCCATATCTGAGTTTGACGCGCAACAAGTAATCGACAAACTGAAACGCGAGATCGAGCGCCCTGATAGTGCCGAAGCAAAAAAAACCAGGGAAAGTCGGAGAACCGAATACAGTATCACTGAAATATTCACCGAGAGAAAACATCCTCTCCATTTCACTTGTGATTAGATCGGAAGCGTATCTCCAAAAAGCAAAATAATCGCCGCGTAAAAGCGGCGATCTTTTAAATTATGCGAATTTTGTTTCCAGAATGACAACCCTTTCTTTAAGTTCCTCGTGTTCGGTTCGTGTAACCGTTTCGTCCAGACTTTCGAGTGTACCGACCTGCTTTCGGTCGAGCGATTCGAGATGTTGGATCATTTCTTTGTGTTCGATGCGATTATCTTCAAACCCCGCCCGCATCTCGCCGCGAAGGTCTTCAAACTGATTTTCCAAACCGTTAATTTTCCCCTGTAAACCGTTTATTTGTCCTTGTAGACCATTAATTTGCCCCTGCAGACCATGGTCCATATTCGCCATTTGATCCTTCATTTCAGCAAAACCGTTCACAACCAAACGCGCGAGCATTTCAATCTCGGTTTCAGTTTCCTTTTTATCTTTATTATTTGTATCAGTCATTGTTTTAATTATAATACTTTCAAAATTATCGTGCAATTTTTTTCCGTCGGACTTGAAAAACTTTATGAACTTGATGAACTGACCGTCCCCACCTTCACTTTCGGTGACCGGATCAAAGAGCCATGGAGCGTATACCCTTTTTGTACCACTTCCAAAATTTTGTGCTCGTCTTCAGGTTTTTCCACTGGGACGCTTTCTACGGATGTGTGGATGTTCGGATCGAATTCTTGGCCGAGCGGGACGAGTTGATTCAAGCCGTTTTGTTCAAGCGTTCCCAAAAGTTGGTTGTAGATGTATTCCACGCCGGTGCGCCAACTCTTGTCTACTTTTTCCCACGCTTCTTTATTCGCGAAGGCCATATCAAAATTATCGAGCGTCGTTAAAATATCGAGTACTAATTCTTTATTCGCGGACTTCACGAATTCGGCGCGACTTTTTTCTTCATCTTTTCGTGCGTTGATAAAATCGGCCTTCGCCCTCTGCCAGCCCGTCAAATATTCGTCGCGCTCCTTTCGCACCGCTTTCAATTCCTCGCGGAGTTTCTTGATCTTTGCTTGCGATGAGCTTGCCGACCCTTCGCCATCGCCGTCTTCCGCCTCAAAAACGACATCGTCAGTGTCAATATCATTATTCATATTTTCTTTTTTATCTTCGTCATTCATACCCGTATCATAGCAAAAAAACAGCTTTTTTAAAAGCTGTTTTTTAACCATAAATTTAAATTAGCGCAGTCCACTTATTAATTGTTCTCTCAAATCAATCGCCGTTTCGTTTGTCGGAACGGGCATTTTTGTGATAATATCAGCAAGAGTTTTGCGCGCGTTTTCAAACTGTTTTGTGCTGTGCGCATATTTCTTTTCCAATTCTTTCATTTTCTCGAAGATCAGACCCATATCGGACCAAAAAATATATTCTTTCCTTTGAGGGAGAAATTCATTCCACTTTGCCATTCGAGGATCGACATCGACGATATACACGTGCGGTTCCGTTTCTTTCGGCGCAATGCCGTACATGACCTGAGTATTTCCATAATCCCGCCACCAATATCCGTCTTCATTGTATGAGTCGCGAATGCCGGCAAAAAGCCCGGAGAACATGTTGTCGACCTCCACGGCCGACTTTTCATCAAACTCCGGTATCTCCTTGAGGTTTTTTCCGGAAATTTTTTCGGTCGCCGCCATGAACGCGGGGCTTGACTCCCCCTCCGTTTCAGACGTGAACCTTGGGTCGTTTCCTACAAAATATCCCGTCTTGGCCATTTTAATACCATACCGATCTGCAAACCCTTCCAATGCCTTTGCACGCTCCGACCAATATCCGATGGATTCGGCATTGGTTAAGTTTTTTCCGTCTTGTTTTACACCGAACTCGGAAAATTTTCGTACAACAATCTCAGGGTGCGCGGGCAAATCAAAAAATTCAGCGGACCCGCCCCGTAATTTTGACGGTTTCCAGTTTTCAAACGGCGCTTTGTCCGGTTTTTGTTTGAATATTTCAAAAGGGTTCATCATATTTTTTAAACAAAGCTTGGAGTCTCATTTATCACCCGATCAAGAGTCTGTCGTGATCTTGCAAACTTGAACCCCTTTTCGTCCACTTTATTTTCCATTTCTTCCATCTCTCCCACGACCATATCCAGTCGACCCCACAAAACAGCTTCCCGTTCCTCCGGATAGAGGTCCGGTGGCCCCCATTTGAAAATATGGGGGTCGGCATCCACTAAATATATATCCGGACTTTCATCCCCGTTTGCTTTCCCGAGAACAAACTGTTCGTTATTAGAGTCAAACCAGAAATATCCGTAATTCAGATACGAATCAACAAGCTCGGAAATTATCTTCGCGTACAATTCGTCAACTTTTTTCGCCGTGTCTTTATCCAAAGAGGTCAACTCGTGTAAACTTTTCCCTTCTATCCGTTCGACGGCGCCAAAAATAGCCGGATTGTCGGTCGCCGGATCTTTTCCTATCACATAATCGGTCTTTGCCATTCGAATACCGGTCCGATCGATAATTTTTTTAAATTCAACCACCCGGTTCTGTAAATATTCGGCTTTTTCATGAACAGTCATTTCCGCCGTTTTTTCTCGAGGCACATTCACGAAAGATTTTCGAACAACCAGATCTTCGCGCCCGGGAACACAAAAAAGCTTGGATAGATTTCCTTTGAGATCTGAATTCTCAAGCGAAACAAACGGATGTCCTTCTTTTTTTTCCATATGCCCATTGTACCAAAAAAACAGCCCCGAAGTAAATCGGGGCCAGATGGCGTGCATTTATATTCTTTTTTGAAAAGCTACCAACAGAGCTTCTTCCGACGTTTCAATTCCATTTTCTTTCGGAAAACAATATCTTGCAACCGGGTAACCGTCGCGGTTTTTTTTGTAAATATTGAATTGAAGCGAACTATTTTCAGATGATGCCATGAAAGCAGTCGGGATAATTTCCGCCGGGATGTCGACTTGAACATGACCAGTTCCGAAAAACGCAGCCGCGATATCCTGATAGCCGCGCATCTCTAACATCTCACGAAAGTGCTCTTTGGACAGATCGTCGCTTGTCCCGAGTTGATAACCCTTCGGAGGCGCTTTCCATTTTCTTTTTTCGGCGTCTTTAATGTTCTTTTCGACGGTTTTTTGCAGGTCCTTCTCTATGAACATTTTTGGTGTCTTCGTTTCCGAATACACAAGAACAGGCCCCATTTTTCCATATTTGGCACCCTGATAAACAACCTCTTTCCATCTTTTTTCGGATATTTCAGAAGGGGTCGCTTGTCGGTTCATTTCTCGAAGCTCCGCGTTTATTAACCGTATTTTTTGCAAGTACGCTTCTTGATCGAAATGCCAAGGAGAGTATTCTTCCTTTTTGTTCTCGTGAATCAAAAACGGTTTTTCATACTGCCCGGAACGATGACGCTTTATTTCTGCAGATTTGTTTTTCCGATATCTTTCTCTTGAAAAATATAACGCAAACTTAAGCGCACTTCCGGGTCCGTCCTTTCGCGTGTATACGTAGAACGAGCTGTAATAGACCATTTTACTTGAATCTTTTTTGCGTGCGACCCGCTCTTTTTCAACCCTTTCAGATTCATTTTGCATCAATTTCAAAAGATCGGAATAAGAAATCGGGTATACTTCTTTGCGCGTATTGTTATCGTTCCACGGAAACCGATATTTCCATTTAGCAACCGCTTGTATGCCTATATTTTCAAGCGCTTTAACGGTCGCAGAAACCTCGGGATAGACAAACCACTCTCTCGGGTGCCCCCTGTTTCTCATTTTGTGTTTTTTAGTACTCATAGTACCCTCCTCGTGTTAAAGTTTCTGAATCTATTATAGCACACTATTGATATATTTGTCAATGTTTTTCAAAAATACAAATCCGCCGGATAATTCCGGCAGATTAAAAAACTTTATTATCTTTGATATTTCGCGATATCGATACCAAGGTCAACCGGGCCGAACGCCAACGGTAAAAGTTCATTAATTGAAGTTCAGAATATCACGAATAAATACAAACTGTCAAATTTCCAAACGTCATGGACGGGGTTACAAACCCCGTCCGAAAAAGACGAACAAAACAAAAAACACTTTTGCAAGAGTGCAAAAGTATTTTTTGTTTTTAAATTGGTGATATGTAATCGTCCCGTCTAACGCTTACTCCACTGGGCGGACTTTCTTGCTTTCTTGAGTCCGAATTTTCGGCGTTCCTTCGCTCTCGGATCGCGTTTCAGGAATCCTTCTTTTTTTAATTTTTTTCTTGTTTCAAGATCGTAGACGATCAGAGCTCTTGCAATTCCATGACGGACCGCTTCGGCCTGAGAATGAATGCCGCCGCCGCTGACTTTGACCGACACGTCGAATTTAACGGGAAGTTTTGCGATGGTGAATGCCTCGTACACGATCGCCCTCATTTCTTCGGTCGGGAAATACGCTTTCGCATCCTTGCCGTTTATCGTTACCGTCGTGTCATTCGCCAAAGTAAGCCGAACGGACGCGGTCGAAGTTTTTCTTCTACCGATTCCTTTTGAAAATTTTTCAGTTTTGGTTTCTGTCTTAGTTGCCATATATTGTATAAAAAATTAATCCACAATTTCAAGATTTTTCATAATCTTGGCGCGCAAACGGTTCGACGGGACCATTCCGTATATCGCTTTCACGAATACCTCGCGATATCCTTTTTTCGCGATAACTTCCTCCATCCGACGCGATTTCAAGCCTCCCGGATAACCGGAATATCTTTCGTAGGTCTTTTGTGTAAGTTTCTTCGGATCGATATCGATCTTCGAAGCGTTTACAATGCGGACCTTTTCACCATGGATTGCGTTCCGCACATAGGTCGGACTCGTTTTCCCCGTGAGATGCGCAGCCGCAAGAGATGCCACCCTTCCGAGCTTTTTCCCTTCCGCGTCAATAGTGTAGATTGTTGCGTTCGTCATATTATTTTACAAATTCAATGATAGCCATTTTAGCCGCGTCTCCTTTTCGGGGTGCGATCTTAATGATCCTCGTGTAACCTCCCGCCCTTTTCGCATAGCGCGGAGCGATTTCTTCAACCAATTTTTTAACGGTAGCGACTCCTCCGATCTGCTCAAGAAGCACGCGACGTGCCGATAAGTCGGCTTTTCGGCCTTTCGTAATCGCTTTTTCGATGAGCGGGCGAAGTTCTTTCGCTTTCGCTTCGGTCGTCGTTATCTTTTCGTACCGGACCAGGGATACCGCCAAAGAGCGAAGGAGCGCCGTGCGCACTTTCTTTTCCCTTCCGAATTTTCTGTTTGCGTCGTGATGTCTCATGGTAATACGTGCGCTCTCGCGCGATTTACTTAACTTTTATTGTCTTAATGTTAATCCAAGATCGAATAATACTTTTTTGATCTCCTGAATGCCTTTTTCTCCAAGACCGTCGATATCGAGCAGGTCTTCCTCTTTCTTTCTGACTAAACCGCCGAGCGTTCTGATGTTCGCTGCCGAGAGCGCGTTCTGGGTTCTGGTGGTCATATTCATGGTCTCGATGCGCGTTTTCAAGAGTTCCGGATCAACATCATCTTTCTCTCTGCGCGCTTTTTCTTTTTCCGCAGCCGCCTCAACCATCGCCTCTTCTTCAAATATTTCAGCTTTTTCTTTAAATCCAACAATGGCTTGAAGCTGTGTTATCATAATCTCAATGGCCTTTTCAAGCGCTTCACGAGATGTGATGGAACCGTCGGTCTCAATCATAATGCGAAGGCGGTTGTGGTCGGTTTTGTCGCCGACGCGCATGTCTTCCACTTCGTAATTCACGCGGCGAACCGGTGTGAAAATCGAGTCGAGCAGAATGGAGCCGACTTCGACTTTGTCTTTCTGAAGTTCTTCGCGGGTGGCATAACCAAGCCCTCGCTGTACCGTCATACTGATATTGAGCGCGGTGTTGTGTCCGGTAATTTCGACGATGTGCTGATCGCCGTTCAAAATTTCCACCTGTCCGGGAGTTTTGATGTCTTTCGCCGTGAGCACTTTCGGGCCTTTGGCGGACAGAGTAATCTCCTGAGGTTCGTCGCCGGTCACTTTCAGGCGAACCTTTTTCAGATTAAGGAGGATCATAATGACATCCTCTTTTACCCCCTCGAGAGTACTGAACTCGTGGCTAACTCCGTCGATCTTGACGGAAGTGATCGCCGCTCCCGGTAGCGACGACAAGATGATACGCCGGAGTGAGTTGCCGAGCGTATGGCCATAGCCGGGATATAATCCGTCGATTTCGAAGACGCCGGAAAATTCACTTTCCTCGACGATCCTCGGTTTGGACGGTAACAAAATATCTGTTTCGAGCATGTTTTTAGTTTTTAACTTTACGTTATATTGTACACTATTAATACAGATTTGTAAAGAGTTACTATCTGCTATAATACTCGATGACAGAGGTGAGCTTGAATTCAGAGGCTCCTTTGTCGAGAATCGGTTTTCCCATAACAACAGCTTCGGCTTTCTTTTGGTCATAAGAAAGCCACGCGGGAACCGGCCCTTTTCCCGCTTTTTCGGTGATCCCCATAAATGGGATGTTTGTCATGCTTCCGGGGCGGATCTTTATCATCTCCCCGATCTTCAAACGGTACGACGGAACAGTAAGACGCTTTCCGTTGACAACAATGTGCCCATGAGAAACCATTTGGCGTCCCTCTGCACGAGACTTCGCAAGACCAAGACGGTAGACGGCATTATCGAGTCTCATTTCCATTTCCTCATAGAGTAACGTTGAAGGGTCTCCTTTGCTTGAAGTAACTTTTCTTACATAATTCGAGAACTGCTTTTCGGAGAGTCCGTATACATTTCTTACCTTCTGCTTTTCGCGAAGCTGCGTGCCGTATTCTGTTACGGTGCTGCGGTGCTTCCTCTCGGAATCACGCTTTCCCGGCGCATAGGCTTTACGGACGAACGCGCACTTAGGCGTAAAACACCTTTCCCCTTTCAGAAAAAGTTTTTCTCCCGCACGTCTGCAAATTTTACATTTTTTATCCATTTGATTGATCGCTCGCGCGGCTCGCTGGGGCGTAGGGGTCGGCTGTGTGCCGACGACGAAAACCTACGGTTTTCGGACTTTCCCTTCCTTGCTTACACGAAAGCATTTTTTGACTTTTAAACTCTTCTTGGTTTCTTCGGCTTCGGGCCGTTATGTGGAACCGGTGTGGTATCTTTGATCGATGTGATATCGATTCCCTTTGAAACAAAACCGCGTACAGTAGCTTCGCGTCCGGCTCCGACTCCTTTGATAATAACCGCCGCATCTTTCATTCCCATTGTCTGAGCTTTTTCTCCGACCAGTTCACCGACTTTGGCCGCTGCGAATGGGGTGCCTTTCTTTGCTCCTCTGAATCCAAGAGTTCCGGAAGATGACCATACAAGCGCGTTTCCCACACTGTCCGTCAAAACGACTTTCGTGTTGTTATACGTCGATTCGACGTATAAGCGTCCCGACGAAACTTTTTTCTTCGGCACACGGCTTAAAGACCTCGGTTTTCCCGATGCTCCTTCCCCTCCTTTTTTAACTATTCTTTTCTTTCCCATATTTTTGCTAGGTTTTAGGTTTTAGGTGTTAGGTTTTAGGTTACTGTTAACGTTTTAGTCTAAAAGCTAAAACCTAACAGCTAACAGCTCTCGTTTATGTCTTTTCAACTTTTCTTCTTCCCGAACCCATGGTCTTTCTGACATTGCCACGAACGGTTCGCGAATTGGTTTTTGTCCGCTGTCCCCGCGCAGGCAATCTCTTCGCATGCCTTGAACCACGGTAGCTTTTAATATCTTTTAACCGTTTTATATTTCCCGAGATAAGACGTTTCAAATCTCCTTCGACTTTCCGCGATTCGATCTCTTTTCTGATCTCAGCCTCCTGGTCGGGTGTAAGCATGTTCGGGTGTGCTCCGAAATCGACACTCACTTTTGTCAGTATGTGTTTTGCCGTAGCTCTGCCGATCCCGTAAATGGCGGTCAGACCTATCTCAAGGCGCTTGTTATCAGGTATGGTGATTCCTAAAATTCGCATAGTATTATAAAAAATTTTAACCCTGTCGTTGTTTATGACGGGAATTGCTACAAATAACGAAAACGCGACCCGCCCTTTTGACGGTTTTGCATTTCGGACAAATCTTTTTTACCGCTGCTCTTACTCGCATATAATAATTTGTTATCTGAAAAATTAAAAAATACACTTCTTTTATACACGCTTCCCTGGAACCCGCCCTTAGCAGATTATATCGCAAGGAAACAAGTGATGGGTGGTCTCTATAATCGTTTTGTGATCCGCCCTTTCCCTCCATAGGGATCCAGCGCAACAAAAACACGGTCGCCGACCAAGACTTTTATTCTGTGAATGCGCATCTTGCCGGACAAATATGCCAGCTTCTCTTCCTTGGTGCCGTCAAGTACCACGCGAAACAACGTGTTCGGCAAAGCCTCGTTTACGGTACCATATACACCCTCTTCTTTCTCTTTTAAATTCATTTGTGTAACGTGCAGACTATGCTAGCATATTTTAGCTAAAATAGTCAAGCACTCTTGATACATTGTTAATCGGTAACGGTTTCTACCTCTATTTTTTCAATTTTTTCAGGGAAGGTGTGTCGCCAAAAAGGACTTATCTTTTTCTCCGATGTTTTTTCGATTCCGGGGAACTTAGCGGAAATACGCGGATAATCAGTAAGACTTGTTCCGGCAAGCGCACGACGGAAAGCACTCGTGTCCAATTTCCAAACAGCACTGGCCGAACCTGAAAGCCTAAAATCAAGCGGCTCACTTTTTTCAGGAACACTACTCCTCGGCGTTTTCCACATGAACGCCAGACTCTCTATATTGTTGATATTAATCTTTTCGTCTTCCGTCACTTCACCCGTAGTTTTTACTATTCTCCGTGATAGTTCATCTTCGTTGAACAAAACAGCTTCCAGAGTTCCCTTAAGAGTGAAGGGGACGTCCTTCTCCGTCGACTGAACACTGTCGTTGATAGTATCGGTAAAAGTGAAAAACACAGCATCCGGATAAAGCACCGTACCGTTCGGTTTCTTGGCCTTTGCGTCCGCATACAATTTTTCCTTCAGTGTTTTTGTAAGCGCGGTTCTCGCCGTTTCAACATCAGCATCAGATATTGTCTTCACCAAGCCTGAGGCACCCCCAGTCATAACCGTTTTGGAACGTCCGTAAAATTTCTGATAGCGCGGCGACCCTTTGAATCCCGGAATGGTAAAATCAACCAGTCCGATATTGTATTCCGGTCCGGCCTCATCGGCAAATACCGTTACTTCCACAGAACCGGGAACGTCTTTCCCCTCAACTTTTTTCATCCCGGGAACAACGACGCGGGCATCAATCCGGTAAATCTTTCCGTCCGGCGTTTCAAAACGAGTACTCTTGACCAAAACCTGAGGCTGGGTATTGAAATTGTTATAGATTACGATTTTTCCGGAAGCTTTTTTCGTAACACGCTGCTCCCCTGTCGCTGTCAATTTTACAGTATCTTCGCCCGATAATGTCATTATTTGAGAAGGAATAACACCCAACACCCCGGTTGCCGCCTGAAACTCCTGATTATTCAAGGTTACTTTTGCGTGTTTCAGGTGTAGTGTTACGTGAGCCGAGTAGAATACCGTGCTCCAGACGACCGCTCCTACAGCGGCGAGGAAAAGCAGAATAAGCGATCCTTTTGCGAGATAACCCCGTATCGCCCCCTCTTGATCGGCGGCGTATTCCTCGGAAAAACTCTCTCGTTCCTCGTGGCGCTGCTTCATCTTTTCAAAGATGGGTGATCTTTCCATTGTTTCATCTTTTTCTTCCTGTTCTTCCGATTCCGTTTCGGGGAGGATCTCTTCGATATGATTCATCCCTTTCCGAAATTCATTCACTGCGGAGGAATCTTTCGACACGCTCGTCGGAGGAAGTTCTCTCTTTACTTCCTTTTCATTGTCTTTTTCTTTATCCGGTACCGACTTGAAAAAAGTTGCCGGATCCTTTTTTATCATTACGACATCCTCAATGACTTTTTTTACCATATAGTTATTTTTTATAATTTGAAAATATAATGAAAGAAAAGAAAGAAATTCTCCGCACTCACGAACCGAAACTTCTCTTCGTGATTCAATGAATAAATCTTTTGGCAAATAAACCTTCCGCCATCAAAAACGAATCCCGTTCCACTCCCGTCCCCGATTCACAAAAAGAAGACAAAAACGGTGCGTTCAGATGTCTAACGTTGAACGTGTTGCTCGCCATCGTAAATGAAGAATTCTCCAATTCCTGGACATTACCGATGAACCAATTAGACACATCTTCATCCGCGGTGATAAACGCATCATGAGGAAGTATCTCTTGCCGTTCCACAAGAGGAGAAAGGACAGTCTGACATTCGGCGACCCACTCCGCGCCCGCTTTTTCCATCGCTTTTCTCACTTTCTTTTCATCATTCTCCGCCATTCCCGACTCGCTCGACATATGGAATTGGGAAACTGCTTCCTGAAAAGTGGAACCGACATCAGACACGATCTTTCGAATAAGAAAATTCTTTCCGAGAGCGAAGGAAACGGTTTCCTGCAGAACATTATCTCTCACAATAGAAATGTCGGTCACCTCGCCGGAAATATCCATGAACAAAAAATTCTTTTCGTGAAAAATGTCGCGAATGGTAACAAAAGAAGCGAATGGAAACGAAGAAAAATGCAAGACTTTGCCGTGAAAAGCTTTTCGTATCTTTTCGGTTATTGCCTGAATGATCTTGTGTGGCGAAATACTCACATAGATCGCCGTCTGAAAATCGGTGGACTCTTTTCCGAAAGGATTAGTCGTCTCATAGCCGTTCAATTTCGTCTGTATGCTTTCCACTTCCAAAATGACCGCGTCTTTTCCCATGATTTCCATTTCTTTCTCCTTAAAAGCGGCGATCTCTTTATTATGGATATCATTCAGAAAATTCTCATCAATCTTCGTCGACTTGTCGAAAGTTTTTTTGAGTACGCGCGTCTGAGATGCATACCACGGAGAAGCGAGAACACACAGAAAAGTGCGCTCGGAATGAGGCGGCACCGGTATATGAGAAAGCTCCTGAGTAACCTTTTCAAGCGTCTCAAGCATCGATATGACAAACCGCTCAAAACGAAAACTTTCCTGGAACACCATATCTTTTCGGACGGAAGCGATGATCTTCGGTTTTTTATCCGGGTACAACAAAACCGTTGCGGCTCCGATGCTTGAGCTGCCAATATCGACAATCGTCGTGAGTTGCGGTTTGTTAGAAGAAAATATGCCCATTTCAAAAGGAAGTTTGAACACTCCCTTGCGTAACAATTATATCATACCTTTGGAAATATGGGTGTGTATAACATGAAAAGTATCAGTATCTGGGACGGACGATGTTATTCCTTTTCCTTATACTTGCTCCATACACTTTTTCTTGCTATCCTTACGGAAGTTTACTTTTCCTTTAGGAGAATATTATGGAAACCGAAACAAACGAAGCTCTTTCAAAATTTTATTCTGCACGCAAATGGGATTATGTACCGGAGTATGACAAAATGGTACTTCTTGATGTGCACGAACGCGGTGGATTCTATAACGCACACGCACACATTGACCGCGCTTACACTTTAGGCGATCAATATTTAAGACACATAGGTACGACTGCCATAGAATCCAGTAAAAAATCTCTTACCGCTAAACAAAACATGGTTGGGAATCTTCATGATGGCATCGCCTATTCCGAAGAAAATCTGCGTGAACGCATGTCATATGCCATCGAAACGCAGATTGCGTTCGGAACAACCCGGCTCGATACTTGTATCGACGCTACCCCAGACCTTCCCGAGGGTGGTTTGATGGCGATACGAGTTTCCCTTGAATTGAAAGAAAAATATAAGGAACGGATAAAAATTCGCATTGCCCCAAACCCCATATTCGGATTTTTTAAAGACCCCGCACGATGGAAAGTTTTTTTGGAAGCGGCGAAAATTTCCGATTATATTTCTCTTCTTCCGGAAAAAGACGGGAACGAAAATGACCCGAAATTTCGTCAGCATATCAAGAATGGACTTAAATTAGCCTGCGATCTTGGCAAAGAAGTACAGTTACACCTTGACCAAGCGAATGTTCCGAACGAAAACGGCACACTCACCTTGCTCAGGGGCTTAGATTGGCTTGATCAGCCAAAAATCGACAAAGACGGCCCGAGTGTTAAAATCATTCACATGATTTCTCCGTCGGCATATAAAGAAGAAAAATTTGCCAGGCTCGTGTCGAAATTGCTTGAATACAACATCGGTATTATTGTTTGCCCGACCGCGGCAATTTCCATGAGACAACTTCGTCCAATCGATAGCGCACTTCACAATTCTATAGCACGCATGCTTGAGCTTATGAAAAGAAAAGTTCCTCTTTGGGTCGGCACCGATAATATTTGCGATGTGTTCGTTCCACAAGGAGACGGCGATCTTCTCACTGAAATAAAAATGGCTGGCCACGCCGTTCGTATGGCAATGCCTTCCATTTGGGCAAAACTTGCCACGGGAACCCCACTCAATGGCGTTGATATTGATACCGTAGGAAGTATTCTGTATCAAGACCGTGAAGCCTGCAAAGACGTGGCGCCTCTCGGCTGGACACACGCTGTGGAATAATAAAATACTTTCATCCCCCACCTCTCTCAAGAGGTGGTTTTTATTTGCACACACGATACGATTTGCATACGCGAGTGCTTTAATGTATTTTTAAATCAGATTCATCATAGGTTCATAAGGAGACGCCACATGGACAAACTTTTACAGAGGAAAAGATCGCACGAAAAGCACATTCATAAACACCGCGGAAATTTGCGTGACCTGACCCGTACCGCTTACGGTTTTCTTCGTTTTGTCATTGTCCTTTATGGACTGGCAACCGCCTGCGGTTATATTTTTTCCCCAATTGTCAAAACAGTGCTTGTCCCCGATTTTGCCATTCATATTTTCATTCCGATTCTTGGAATATTATGGATTGCAGAAATCGTCTGGCGCATGACCGATTATTCCTGCGAGGTCTACTCATACGAGTATACTGAGAAAGAAGAAAAGTGTGTGAGCGGATGCGAGGCGGAATACGATGAAACGGGAAAAGAAAAGCTTCCCTTCTTGTATTGGCTGGCGACAAAAATTTTTCCTTTCCGTGGAATTCACATCGGTCTTCTCGGAACATGGATTGGTATCGCACTCTATTATTACTTCTATTTTGTAGTAATGAGCATCCAAGGAAACTCAGTCTTTCTTCCGGAAAATTTTCCCTTATCTTTTTATATCGTAAGCGGAGCCTGCGCTCTTGATTTTCTCGCAAAAGGAATTTTTGTCTTGCGTATTCCCGAAGTCGGTAAATTTTTCACGCAAATCGCCGGCATGCCCGTTCAGAACGAAAAATATATATTTTGGTGGTCTCTGACAAGATTCTTTCGCGCAATATTTCGCGCTTGAGTAACTACGTAAAACACTACTCCTTCGAAACACTTCGGAGGAGATTTTTTATAAGGTGGTTATTCGAGTATGGCTTTAATTCTTCGAACTCCTGCGCTGACTGCCACGATCTGTCTAATGTCACTGATGAAAACCTACGCGGTTTTCATGCTTTCCACTGCTTCCTGCGAGGAAGCACCGGTGTTGGTTATTCGAGAATGGCTTTAATTCTTCTCACTCCAGCCGACACAGCCTCTTCTTTTACTATTTTGAAATGTCCGAGTTCGCTTGTGTTCTTCACATGAGGGCCGCCACAGAGCTCGATGCTCCATTTCTTGTCGTCTTCGCCGATGGTGTACACTCGGACGATCTCGCCGTATTTGTCGCCGAACAGCCCCATCGCGCCGGTCTTTCTTGCTTCCTCAATCGGCAGATCTTGGTGGCTTACCGTCAGTGCTTCTTTAATTTTTTCATTTACCAGGTCTTCCGTTCTCTTTTTTTCTTCATCCGTCATTTTTTCGCCGTGAGAAAAATCGAAACGCATCCGCTCGGCGGTGATGTTGCTTCCCTTCTGGTGTACATGTTCACCAAGAACGGTTTGCAGTGCCTTTTGAAGCATGTGTGTCGCCGTATGATATCGCGTGGAAATTTCCGAAGTGTCGGCAAGCCCTCCCTTGAATTTCTTTTCCGATCCCGCGCGCGAGATCTCCTGGTGCGCTCTTTTCTTTTCCAAAAAACCGTCGGTATCAACTTCGATCTTATTTTCTTTCGCGATGTCCGTTATCAGTTCAAACGGAAACCCGTACGTCGAGTACAGTAAAAACGCGTTGTCGGCGGAAATAATTTTATCTTCCTTGACGATCTTTTCTAACATTTTTTTGCCGAACGCAAGATGCGCGGAAAAAGCCGTTTCCTCGGCGATAACAACACGGTCAATGTTGAATAATTTTCTCTCCAAGCCGTATGTCGTGTCTTTATAAATGGATACCACTGTGCTGACCAGCCCGCCGAGCGCCTCATTACCCGCGCCGATCGAATCATAAAAATACCGGGCCCTGCGCAACAACCTCCTCAAAACATAGCCTTTGTCCGTGTTCGAAGGCAAAACCCCGTCCGCGATCATAAAGGTGGCCGTGCGAATATGATCCGCAACAATTCGCATCGCCCGAATATCGTCGTCTTGCCGGACATGGGTCTCCGACCCCGTCCAAGACGTTTCGTCGTGCGTGACTTTCGACTTGTGACTTTCGACTTTACGGACTATAGGCGCCAATAGATCGGTATCGTAAATATTGTTTTTCTTTTGCACCACCATCGTCACCCTCTCCAGCCCGCTCCCCGTGTCCACATTTTTCTTTGCGAGCTTTCCGATCACTTTTCCGTCTTTCTTTTCATACTCCATAAAAACGTCGTTCCAAATTTCCACGACTTTCTGCTCGTCATCCGCTTTCAGATATTCTTCCTTTGTCATGTCGCCCAAGCCATTTTCTGTCACATCATAAAACATTTCCGAGTCGGGTCCGCATGGTCCGTTGTCACCGGGACTCCACCAATTCGACTTCGCGCTCATGAAATAAATGCGGTGTTCCGGAATATATTTTTTCCAGATCTCGAACGCCTCATTGTCGCGCGGAGCATTATTATCGCCCTCGAACACTGTCACATAGAGCCGCCCCGCATCAAGTCCCAGCCCCTCCTCTTTATCGGTCAAAAACTCAAAGCTCCATTTGATCGCCTCTTCTTTAAAATAATCTCCGAGCGACCAGTTGCCGAGCATCTCAAAAAACGTCGCGTGCGTATTGTCGCCGATCTCGTCGATATCCACTGTCCTAACACATTTCTGTGAATTCGCGAGCCGCGTTGCGCCCGAAGGATGCGATTCGCCAAGCAAGTACGGCACCAAAGGCTGCATACCGGCCGTATTAAAAAGCACCGAAGGGTCGTTTTCGGGAATAAGCGAAGCGCTCGGGATGATCGTATGCCCCCGTTTCTCAAAAAAAGCCAAAAATCGCCGCCTGATTTCTTGTGATTCCATATCCGTCCATTATACCGAATTTTGATTATTTCTCAATCGATCATCGGTCGCTATTTTATTCATATTCTCACACTATGCAAATTCTAGCATACTAGAATTTGCATAGTGTGAAAAATTTTAAAAAAGACCGCTGTATTTCTACAGCGGCAGGACTCAAAACTTTTTACTTACCGTTTTGTTTATCAATAGCGTCGAGCCATGAACGAAAATCTTCCTTGAAAAACTTTATAAGCATATCAAGTTTTTCGATAGCTTCCGCATCGCTCATTTTTCTCTGTTCCGTTATGTCTAAAATCGTCTCCGCGTTTTCCTTTGAAACCATCGCGCGAAACGCCGCATGAAGGGCGTTTATTTCAATTGCGTGATTTTTTTTCAGTCCGTTGATCTCGCATTTGTGGTGATCGATCCGACCCAATATTAGCGGAAAAGCTTCATCGACGGCAACCGCATAATAATCATGGGACGGCTCCTCACTATACCATTCTTTTGGAGCACGCTCGTCTTTGATCAATGCAGTGCAGCCGCAATAATATTGATATTCGCGAGTTGATCCCTCACCATATGTGAGTCTAGTTTTATTTTCGATCTCAGAGATCACGCCGCGCCATATGCCGGTCGGCTGACCTTTTGAACCAACCACGATCAAAACATTGCTGTTACTGCTTGAAATTATATCGTAGTAGGAAAATGCATCTGTTCTAAAAGTACCTCTCATCGTTCTCTCCTCATTGCGCGTCTCTTCTGAACAGGAAAAGACAATGCGCTAAATTGCGTCACCGCGGAATTGCAATGACATTTTCATTGTATCACACAACACACAGTATTGTCAAATACAAGAAAAGCGGGAACCGAAGTTCCCGCGTTATTGTTCCTCACGCGAATGATTTAGGATCACTCGCTTCCTCGGCACAAATTAGAAAATTGGCGGAGAGACCTCCAAAAAGAGAGGACTCACCGCCAATTTTCTAATTTGTGCCGAGGAGAGGACTTGAACCTCCATGGGTTGCCCCGCTAGCTCCTAAGGCTAGTGCGTCTACCAATTTCGCCACCTCGGCATTTTTTTTGTTGGTTTCACTATAACATAATATTATCATTTATCAAACATTTCTTTTCTTCTCTCGTTAAATTCTTGATTCGCGCTTCCTCTTTGGAAGCAGCCGATCTGGACGCGAATTTTCCGGAGTAAACCAAACGAACGGGCCGCCGGGCTTTGGTATATTTGGCTCCGAGAGGCGAAGCGTTGTGCTCACGCACTCTTCTCTCGAGATCAGTCGTGATGCCGCAATACAGCGTTTTGTCGGAACACAAAAGAAGATAAACAAAATACTGTTTTGCCGGCATATGTTTTATTTCGTTTTCTTTATGCAGAGAAGGTGTATATGATAGTGCGCGACGCTTCGGAGGTGCGAAAAATTTTCCCAGATAACATCATATGTTTTCTTTTTCGGAAGCAGATGCGTTTTTATATGAACGAGCTCTTCCCTTTCTTCCGGAGTCATCTCCGCTTCGCTGCGGAAATGTCGTTTCGGAACCAGAAGATCATGTTCTTCGGCGATACGATCATACGGAAATATATTTTTAAATATTTTCCAATGGGTAAACATCTTTTTCTTATCCTGCGGCATCTCGGCGCAAAAATCGCACACTCGTTCCATCTGTCCGTCTTTCATATACGCACGGTATTTTTCGAGTGTTCTTTTTTTTCGGAAATGCATAAAACAAACAAAAATTTCTAATTCCTAATTTCTAATAAAATGTCTAATGCCAGAATACCAAAATAACGCAGTCGTTTTAGAAATTAGGAATTAGATATTAGAAATTTTTTAGCCAAGATAAACACATTTCATTAATTTCAAAAAATTAGCCTTTCTCGGTGCATTAAAATCATAGCGATCTGAGTATCGTCATTGTAATAAACGTCTCGATAAAAGACGCAACGGCGAGCAGAGGAAACACATTGCGTAACGTCTTTCCCATTACCTTCATCAGATAAGGCTTGAACGGATCACTGTATCGTATTTTCCGGTAATATCTTCTTCCGAGCTCGAGACCATACGAAGCGGCGATGAGAAATGCGGGAATCTCCAAAATACCGTGAGGAATGGTGCCTGCAAACAAATAGTTGGCACCGTGTTTCGCCACGATAACGGAAGACATGAGTCCGATTAGTATTCCATTCACCGCAACAAAGAGGACGGGCACGATCCCAAAAAGTGATCCGAGCAATACCACAGCGAACGCTTTCACCGCGTTATTTACAAAGATAAAGAAGAACATCGCCATGACGTTCACATCTTTGAGCGAGCTGAAAGTTTTGAACAGTTTATCAAAAAGCGCCGTCGCCTCTACGGGGTGCCGGACTCCGGATACATACCCAAGCCAAAGAGAAAGAACGAAAACCACCGCCAGGGATATGAACGCGACTTTAATTTCTTTAAAAATATTTTTTATCATTACTCTTATAGATCATGCCATAATATCTGAGGCTTCCCTTTCGTCCATTCTTTGATCATGCCGCCGAGCGATTCGGGAAGTATCGGTATCATGGCGAGGTCTGCGACCGAAACCCAAGAAAATTCGATATGCTCCTCTCTCGAAACAATTTCCTTATGACTTGATATTCCTATCGGCACACGGAAAAAAAGATTTATCTCATGCATTCTTTCGTTTTCCTGCATAAAAATATTTTCGCTTCCACCCAAAAAAGAAAACTTTTCCGCAGATGTTTCAACGCCCATTTCTTCCCAAATTTCTCTCGACAGACCGAAATGGACCGGTTCCCCGAATTCAATATGTCCCCCGGGCAAATAATATCGGCTTTTGTCTTTTGTGGAACAAAGGAGTACTTTCTCCGCCTCCGTGTCGATTATGAGAGCCCTTGCGATCACCTCGATTGCCGGCGGCTTTTGCATTGGATCGATTAATTTCATATATTTATTCCACGGTTACTTTATTAATTACGACAGGGGTGAGCGGCTTATCACCCGAATCCGTTTTTACCTTGCCGATTGCGGAAACGACATCCTGACCGGAAACGACTTTTCCAAAGATGGTATAGGCGTTCGGGAGCGGATAATCTTGAAGCATGATAAAAAATTGGCTTCCGTTGGTATTTGGTCCGGCATTCGCCATAGCAACTACTCCGGTCTTATACCCCGCTTTGTATGAAAGAGTGTTCGGGTTAAGTTCGTCCGCGAACTCGTATCCCGGACCGCCCGTGCCGGTACCGGTCGGGTCGCCGCCCTGGATCATAAATCCGTCGATGACGCGGTGAAAAATAACTCCGTTATAAAATCCTTTGTTCGCGAGTGTGATAAAATTCTCAACGGTTTTTGGGGCATCACTGTTGTAGGTTTCAAAAACGATCTTCCCCATACTTGTTTCGAGTGTAATCTGGTTCATAGTTTTTTTATTAGTAATAGTTTTGTTTTCTGTTTGAGTAACGGCCGGCTCCGTAGCGGTCGGCGCGGTAACATCCGCGACCTTCACGGTTTCCGCAGGAACGACTGCGGAAGTCGGGCTGTCGCTTTTTTTACTGAAGGAGAAATACAATCCGACGCCGGCGAGAGCGACAAAAAGGATGACGATGGTGAGGGTGAATGGGGATTTATTTTGCATATGTAACAATAATAACTATCTGGTAAATTACGAATTTTCAATTTCCAATTTTTAATTTTCAATCAATTTTCAATGACAAAATTTTCAATTTTCAAACCCGAGTCGAGATCGTCGTGTTTGAAAATTGAGAAATTGGAAATTCATTGAAAATTGTAAAATTGAAAATTGAAAATTTTTTTGAATAGCTTTTGAAGGTTAGTTCGGTTCTATCACCGACCCCGTCTTATCGCTAAACACTTCCGTTATCGCGTCCATCGCGCATACCTTGATCAGGAGTCCGTGTTCTTTTGCGAGCGCCACGGCCGACGCATCAGCCACTTTCAAATTTTTCTGCAGCACGTCGATTGCTTTCAGGCGGTCAATCTTATTGGCGTTTTTGTCGGTTTTCGGATCGGCGGTGTAAATGCCGTCAACGCCGTTTTTTGCCATGACAAGCATATCGGCGCCGATTTCGAGCGAACGCTGAACGGCGTTGGAATCGGTGGAAAAATACGCGGCGCCGAGACCGGCGGCAAAAATAACTATCCGCCCCGAAGAAAGGTGTTCCTCAACTTCCGCTTGCATCATTTCCGCACACACACGGCGCATGCCGATCGCAGACGAAACGCGCGCTTCCATCCCGACGCTTTCAAAATAATCGCGGAGCACGAGAGAATTTTGCACCGTTCCGAGCATTCCGATGTAATCCGCCGTCATGCGCTTCACCCCAGGCAATCCCGACAGGTCGCGCCCGCGAAAAAGATTTCCGCCTCCGACCACGATCCCGATCTCGACTTTTTTCTTCTGCAGTTTCTTGATCTGGTCGGCGATGTTCTTGAACATTTCCTCGGAATATTTTTGGTCCGAAGTTTTTCCCGCCAGAGCCTCGCCTGACAGCTTTAAAAGAATTCTTTTGTTTTTCATATCGTTTATTGTAGCAAAAAAGAGCAAAGGCAGAAAGTGTTGACTCTTGTGTTATTTCACGTTACTCTTGAGAAAGAAAATTTTGTTTTTTGCAAAGGAGAAAAAACAATGACGACACGTTATTTTTCATTGGTGAGCTTTTTGTACGGTCTTTTCGGAATTTTTTTCGGCTGGATAGCCATCAGTCAACTGCAATTATTTTCAGGCATCGCCGTTTCGCACAATTTACTGCACTTCATCGCGTTTTGGTGTGCCTTTCTCATTCTCTGGTCGGTTGCATTCATTTGCGTGTCAGTCAAACGCATCCTAAAAAGGTCCGAAAAATATCGGATAAAAGAGATTGGACTTTCATATATCTTTTGCCTTATCTTCCTCGGAATTTTTATCTTCGCCGAATTTCATCTCTTGCCGCTTATATGGTAAGCATCCAAACCCTCGTGTAGACGAGGGTTTTATATATAACGTCGAATATTTTTCTATCTTTCTATTTTTTTATTTTTCTATCGTCTTTACCATATCCTCGCCCTGTCCTTCGGCTCCCGATACAATTTGTCTCCCTTCTTCACTCCCCACGCTTCATAAAATTCCGGCATGTTCGAAAGCGGACCGTTCACGCGAAAAATGCCCGGCGAATGCGGGTCGGTGACGATAATTTTTTTAAGAAGTTCGGGGCGGATCTGTTCGCGCTCCGACACGGCAAAACCAAGGAAAAATCTTTGCTCTGGGGTGAACCCGTCTATAATTTCTCTCTTCTTCCCTTTCTGTGATTTCTTGAACGCGGCGAATGAGATGGTGATTCCACCAAGATCGGCGATATTTTCTCCGAGCGTGAGCGAACCGTTCACTTTCATGTCATCAATCGCGGTGTAATTATTGAATTCATTTTCCAAAACTTTTGCTTTTTTGTCGAAATGCTTTTTGTCTTCGGATGTCCACCAGTTCTTGAAATTTCCGGTCGCATCGAATTGACAGCCCTGATCGTCAAAACCGTGTGTGATCTCGTGCCCGATGACCGCACCGATCGCGCCATAGTTCACCGCGTCATCTGCGTCCGCGTTAAAGAACGGGGTCTGCATGATGCCGGCGGGAAACACGATCTCGTTCATGACGGGATTGTAATACGCGTTGACGGTCGGAGGCGTCATGTGCCATTCCTTCCGATCCGGTTTTTGTTTCAATTTTTTGATCGTGCGTTTCCATTCGAACTCATGCACGCGCCAATAATTTTCGATGTAAGAATCGTCTCGCACAATGAGCCCTTTGTATCCTTTCCACTTATCCGGATAGCCGAGTTTTCGTGTCATCGCCCGAAGTTTTCGGAGCGCCAGCTTTTTTGTTTTCGGCGTCATCCAATCGAGCGCCTTGATCCGTTCTTCGTAAGCGGAAAAAAGATTGTCCACCAATTCGTTTATTTTCTTTTTTGCCGTGTGATCAAAATGACGTTCCACATACAGCTTCCCGAGCGCTTCGCCCACTGTTCCGTCAATAAAGCCGACCACACGCTCCCAAAGCGGGCGTTGTTTTTTTGTGCCGGAAAGTATTGTGCCGTAAAATTTGAAATGTTCATTCACAAAAGCTTTATTCAAAAAGCTCGATGCTCCCGAGAGAACATGCCACGTGAAATAATCTTTCCATTCAGTCAGAGAAATTTCGCCGAGCATTTCCGCCGTTCTTTTCATAAAGATCGGCTGTGCTACGATTATGTCCGTTGGCTTTCCAACTCCTGCAAGCCGAAAATATTTTCCCCATTCCGCGCCGGGTGCCTCTTTTTCCAGTTTTGCAATTGTGCGTTTGTTGTACTGTTTTTCAATATCGCGAAGTTCCACTTGGGTCATGGAATGTTTCGCCAGATCGGTTTCGATTGTCATAATAGATTCAACGGCGATCCCGCACTCTTTCGGCGTCTTTCCGAGCAGTTTGAACATCGCCATAATATGCTTCCGATATTCCACTCTAACGCGCTTCGACTCCTCATTATCATTCACATAAAAATCCCTGTCCGGCAGCGAAAGCCCGCTTTGGACGAGGTACAAAATATTTTTATCGTTGTGCCGTTCATCCTGATCAATGAAAAATCCAAAAAGCCCGCCAAAACCCAACCGATGTAAATGTGCCGTGAGTGGAATAATCTCCTCCGGTTTTTTAAGAGCGTTAATTTTTTCAAAAATCGGCAATAAGGGATTTGCACCATCGCGTTCGCGCTTCGCTTCATCCATTCCGGTCGCGTAAATATCACGCACCATTTGCGCATCGCTTCCCATTGCCGCCGTTCTCTCTTGCGCCACTTCTTCAACAATCGCTTTCAACTTTTTCCGGTTATCTTGCCGCAACACAGTAAAACTCCCCCACATCGCTTCCGTTGCCGGCAGCGGATTTTTTTTGATCCACCCTCCGCTCGCGTAATGAAAAAAGTCATCCGTCGGCCGGACGCTCATATCAAGGTCGCGAAGATCAAATCCCCAATTTTTTGTTTTTTCCATAGTACGGTCAATTATAGAGGAAAATGCCGAAGTGCGAAATGTTGACAATAAAATATTATTGTGATATACTCCATGCGGTTACAATTTGTTCACCGAAAGAGGAAATTATTATGAATTTAAAAAGTTTTACGTTAAAAGCTGACATCGCAGCATCAACGTTGGGAGTATTGGCATCATATTTTTTCTATCACCCCATTATCCCAATGGTGTCATCCGGAATCGTGTTAGTCTTAACGTCTGCGGCGTCTGCATTGTTCGTTTTTTATGTTTTCAGAAAAAATGTTGCACCAATGCTGGGAAAAAGAGAAATACCGGACAGCCACGCCTATACATACTACGGGGCTTTGATTCCATTTTACTTGTTTGAGGTAGGATTGGTTATCGTTATCACTTTTTTTGCTCTCATTGCCGTGTTCCTTGTCTACGCATTTTTCAGTGCAGCACTACCCCACATTCCCGCGATCATAGGACTATTATTTAATTGACGCGAAAAGCAAAAAGCCCTCGAGAAGATCGGGGGCTCATTTTTTTATTGCTATTTTTTCTCCTTTAGGAGGTCTCTGATCTCGGTCAGTAGCATTTCTTCTTTTGTCGGTTCGGGTGTCGCCGCCGGTTTTACTTCTTCTTTCTTTTGTACCCGACTCATCGCTTTGACAATAAGAAAAATGGAAAACGCGATAATGATAAAATCAAAGGTATTCTGCAAAAATTGTCCGTAATTCAAATACACCGCCTCCAAAGTCTTTCCCGTAACCGGATCGGTCGTCGCGCCTTTTATCGCGAATTTCAGGTCGGTAAACTTCACTCCGCCGATAAGCACGCCGAGCGGAGGCATGATGACGTCGCTCACGATCGAAGAAACGATCTTTCCGAACGCGCCGCCGATAATGATACCGACCGCCATATCAACGACATTCCCCCGCATGGCGAACGCCTTGAATTCATCGAGAAAATTTTGTGTTTTCTTCATGAAGAAGATTATATCATAAAAATCGTGAAAATCAAATTAAAATCATTTGAGTCGCTGGGCTTCATGTAGTACAATATATATAAACATCAAACACAAAATATATGATTTCAATTCTCGCCTTTAAACTCGTTCTTGCTCTGCTTTTTGGAGCGGCGATAGGTCTGGAACGTGAAAGCGGGCAACCACAGGAAGGTTCGGCGGGCGGAATGCGAACATATTCCCTGATAGCTCTGCTCGGCGCCGTCTGCGGGATTTTTTACATAAACGAGCTTACTGTTTTTGCGATGACTATAGCCATCTGTTTCTTTTTGATGATTCTGATCTATTACACTATTGGTTCCGTTCGCACCGGAGATTTCGGAATGACAACTGAAGTGGCCACCTTTTTTACTTTCCTCGTCGGGATGCTGCCGATGCTTAATATCATCCCCCTCCAGATCATCGTCGCAATCTTCGTCGTGCTTATTATGGTACTTTCCATTAAAGCAAAAACGAAAGAACTGGCCGCAGGAGTATCCGCGAAAGAGATTCAATCTTTTATCAGTTATGCCATTATCTCACTCGTCATATTGCCATTCCTTCCCAATGTCGGCTATTCGCTACACAGTATCCCCGTCGTCGTAAAGATACTTGAGAACATGGGCATGGCACTCGGACCATTTATGGATCTTGAGATTATCAACCCGCAAAAACTTTGGTTCGTTGTGGTGCTTATCACCGGCATCGATGTATTCGGATACACGCTTGGTAGGATTATCGGTAACAAGAGCAGTTTTACGGTCGCGAGTTTCCTCGGCGGTTTTGTTTCTTCTACTTCGACGACCCAATCGCTCGCCCTACGAAGCCAAAAAACTCATGTAGTTAATTATTTGATCGGCGCCGCGCTTCTTTCCAATATGGCGAGCTTTATGCAGGTTTTTCTTTTGGCTGGACCTCTGAACGGAAAATGGCTGATTTCTCTTTTACCAAGTTTGCTTATCATGATTACATCATCAGGGCTGCTTGCCGTCTATTTCCTTAAAAAACACGAACCGGAAATACAGGAGGAAGAAAGAGGGATAAAAGATTTTAAAATATTTTCTTTGGAAACGGCGTTCAAATTTGCCGTTCTCATCACCTGTGTAAAACTTCTCACAAAAGTCTGTTTGATCCTGTTCGGAAAATCCGGCTTCATTATCAGTTCCATTATCGCCTCTTTTGTCGGAATGGACGCTATCGTCATCAATCTCGCGGAAATGGCGGGCGGTGCGCTCACTCTCAAATTCGCAGCGCTCACTTTCCTTTTGGTCAACGCCACCAACCTCGTCAGCAAAATAGTGTATTCCTATCTCCAAGGAAGCAGGAAATTCGCCTTCCGCTTCACTCTTGCCATTTCCGTGGTTGCAATCGCCAGCTTTGCCGGTTTGTTTTTCATTCCGTAAAATTTATTTACATACCTCGTCTCGTCAGAATAACGGACCGAATGAATTGAACGAACAACCAAAGAATTACGAGAAGCACCCCGTCTTTCCCTATATTATACAACGTATGATATGGGGCATTTCCCTTTTTTAATATTTCTATTTTTTCCACATACAGTATTTCGCAAGCGCCGCCCGAAGAATCAAGCCTTGTTGTGCTTGTCGTCCATTCCGCCGTTTTCGGTTCGTATTTTCCCGGCTCCCCTTCCGAGACGGCGCGGACATTCACCAGCTTTCCTGTGATGCGAATCTGGTCGCCCGGCGATATTTCATTGTTAATTCTTTTAACGTCAGCATCCCGAATGATCAAGTGATTATTCGAAAGCGCCTCATTCTTAAGCGGCGGTCCGCTCTGATAATTAAAAAGGCAGAAACGAAAATCCTGATCTATTTTGAGCGTTTCGTTTTTGTATGCGCCGGTTTTTATGTTGTCTCCCCAGAGCATACAGACATCCGTGGTAAAAGTTTTGTCGGTACGACTCAGACTATACCACACATCGTAATCCATCCGGTGAACGACCAGTCCCGATATCGTATAATTATAAAGCGGGGTAAGAGTATAAGAAAAACCGTCTTTCTCGAACCGTATCGGGTCTTTTGAAACAACTGGCATTTGAATAGGCTCCGTAAAAACTTCGGGCACCATCTCCGGAATAGCGGAACTTTTAAAATTATCTTTTCCAAAATACCCGACCACGGCGCACACAAGAAACAGAAAAAATACCCGCGAACGATACTGTTCCAGTTTCAAAAAAAGGTTCATAGTACAAGTATACAAATTTTTTACTTGGCGGTCCAACCGTCAAATAATCGCTGATTTAGTTTCTCCCCGTCGCGAGCTGACCACAGGCTCCTTTGATGTCGCGGCCGAAACGATAGCGCATCGTCGCTTGCACGCCGTTTTTTTCCAAAATTTCTTTGAAACGATTCATGCGGTTGTGAGATGAAGCGACGAACGCGCCGGTGTCATTGTATTGTATTAGGTTTACAACGCACAGTTTATTTTTCAAAAGTTTTGCCAGTTCAAGCGCTATCTCATCAGTATCATTCGCGCCGTTTATCATCAAGTATTCGAACATCACTTTCCTGTTCGTTTTTTTTATATATTCATCGATCACCGCCATAAGCTCTTTTATCGCATATCCGTGTGCGACCGGCATCAATTTCCGGCGAACTTCATCGTTTGAGGCATGAAGGGAGATGGCAAGATTAAGCGGCAGTTCTTCTTCGGAAAGTTTTTGTATTCCGTCAAAAATTCCGCATGTCGAAATGGAGATATGACGCGCGCCGATACCGAAACCTTCTTTGTTGTTCATTATACGCACAGCATTCATGACATTATCGTAGTTCAAAAATGGTTCGCCCATTCCCATGAAGACAACGCTTCCGACGCGCTCGCCTTCTTTCTTCAAATATCGCGCAAAAAATAAAACTTGCGTTACGATCTCGTCGGCGGTCAATTTTCGCATAAGCCCCATTTCGCCTGTCGCGCAAAAAGCGCAGTTCATCGGACAGCCCACCATCGAAGAAACGCACACGGTATTCCTTCCGTCTTCATGACGCATCAGTACCGTTTCGATGAATTTCCCGTCTTCAAGCCGAATAAGCGCCTTTACCGTATCTTTGTCGGAAGAAACGGAAACCTCCGCAGGAATTTCAAGCGGACATTCTTTCTCCAAAGTTTCCCGTAGTGTTTTCGGCAACACGGAAACTTCGCCCCATTTTTCCGCAAGATCGGAAAAAATCGCCTGATTAACTTGTGTCAATCGGTATTTCGGTTCACCGGATAATATTTGGTTAATTCGCAAAAATTCCATGAGTCTTTACTCTAGCACAAGATCGTGCTATTGACAATATTCATAATAAATTATAGTTTAAAAAAAGATAAACGTAAATTGGGAGGCAGAAATGAAAGAACCGACCTCAATTATCACCGTCGGAATAGCACTCGACCCCGAAACTCTTTCTTCCCTTCTTAGGGAATTCGGTACTTGTTACAGCGATTTTTCCATGATAAAGATCAACGGAAGGAAAGCAAAGCGCGACTTTATGATTGTTCACGGCGGTGATGTTATCACCCTGTTAAAGAAAGAAAAATAATATTCCTGAAAAAAGCGGCGAGTCATCGCCGCTTTTCTTATTGTCGTTCAACACGTTCGTCGGCGTATTCATAAAACATGAATCGTGAATCGTGAATCCCGTTCTACAGCACTCCGCGTTTTTTCAATTCCCAAAAACATTTAGCGGTCGCAGCGATATCTACCGAAGCGTCGTGAGCGTCTTTGAATGGTTCGCCAAAAAGTTTTTGATGCAGTTCGTTCAACTGCGGCCATTTGAAGCCCCTCGCCGAGGGGATGGCACAAAAATTGACCGAGCTTTTCATGGTGCAGATCTTTTTTTTCTTCGCGAATTCATGTTCCATTTCCGCGCGAATGAATTCCGCTCCGAGGATCTTTTCGTCAAAATCGATATTGTGCGCAACGAGAAATGCCGACTCCCCTATTTTGTCGCGAAACGTTTGGAGCGCGTTTCTGACAGGAATACCCTCCGCGAGCGCCCGCTCGGTCGAGATCCCGTGTACGCGCGAAGCGTCGGCTGGTATGGTAAAACCATCAGGACGAATTATAACATTTCCCTCCGCCGTCCGCGTTCCGTCTTCGTCGTACATGATCCACGCAAGCTGTACCAGCCGCGGCCAATTATCAACGTCCGAAGCCGGCGCACTCCAACTTCGGGGCAAGCCGGTAGTCTCCGTATCAAAAAATAAATAGTGATCTTTTTGAGGCGGCGCCCCAAAATCAAATAAGCTTGTTTGCATAGTGTTTCATTATATCAAAAAATAAATATAATTGAAGCGGCATATTGCTTACACATATTTTTGCACAAATCATTGCAAAATATACATACCGCAAATTTCAGCATATGCGTCGTAACCGTAATAATTCGGTTGATGCGTTCGTCGTTTTAGTTTGGTAGCGCAAGCATTTTTTCTCCTTTTTTGAGACAATTCGCATGTATGAAAAAAATACATGCGAAATCATCATGTTGCTTTGCGAAAATTGTTCGCTTTGGAGAAAGAAGAAAACAATGTTCAAAGTGTCACCGAACATGGAGAACAAGAAAAAAGAAACGAGGAAGAAAGCAAAAACGAGTATCTAAAAAAATTGTAAAATCATACTTTAGTCGAACCCTCCCATCTTCTTACGGTCTGGCAAAAGAGCGAAATACTTCTCCGGATACCTTTGAATATCGGCTCCTGAAAAGTCGTAATTTGTTTTCACGAAACGAAGCATGGCCGTCATTGCCGAATACGAGTCCGTTCATACTCATTGCCGATGCGAAGAAAATGAAAATTGTCGGGGAAATGACCACTATGTACTTCATTTTGGTCCGTTCTACTTCTGAGAAAACGGCATTTGTTCACAAACCACATATTGAGATCGGAGACGAATCTGTTACCGGATGGGACCGAGCGTTCGATACGCTTCCCGATAGCGTCTCAAGGGGTGTTTTGGGGCTAGTGTGCGATGGACACCTGGGTTTGATATATTCCGCAAAGTGGAGAAAATGGAAGATTCAAAGATGTCATTTTCACCTCATCAAAAGTTTGGTTGTTCGTCGTTCAGTTAAGAGCACTAGAGGAAATGCGAAGCTAGGAGCGATAATTCTTTCACTCGTCAAAAATATTTTAACGACCAAAGATGCCGATGTTTTGAAACACTCAATCGATGAAATTGAAGCCATTGGGTGGGAGTCAAAAAAGGGGATGCTTCGCCCTATTATTGAAGGATTTCTTAATCACTTGGATGAGTATCGAACCTACATTGATTATCCGGAACTTTGTTTGCCAAAAACAAGCAACTCTGCAGAAGCGTACATTGGCGGTTTGCAAAAATTACTCAACCAAGCGCATGGGTTCAGAACCATGGCTGTCTCATTAAAATCAATCATTTCCAAAACGGCTTTGCAATAAAGCCGTTTTTTTGTATTTTCCTTCCGCACGATTTGAAATGAAATCGGTGGTACTCTAAAGGTGTGTTGTAATAAATTCACCTTTTTTATCATGAACCAAGGAAAATACGTATTCTCTCAAATTATGGAACATCTTTCGCGAAATGATTTTGATTCGTGCGTCGTAAAACACCAAGGAGAAAAATATGTAAAAAGTTTTTCATCACATGATCAATTTCTCACGATGATGTTCGGACAAATTTCTTATCGCGAATCGCTTCGCGATGTCGTTGCTTGTCTTTCCGCCCACAAACAAAAACTCTATCACCTCGGTTTTCGTTCCGAGGTCACTCTTCCAACGCTTGCCCACGCAAATGAAAAACGCGACTGGCGCGTTTATCAAATGCTCGCGGAAATATTAATCGAAAAAACAAGAAGACTTTATGTTGATGTTCCGAATATTACCTCAGAACTTAACGGCGTTTGTTATGCGATAGATTCCACCAGTATTGAACTTTGTTTAAATCTTTTTCGCTGGGCTCCGTATGTTGAAACAAAGGGCGCTATTAAGCTTCATCTTGTTATGGATTTGCGAGGCTCTATTCCTGCATTTTTTGATATGACAAGTGGTAAGATAAATGACGTTAATTTTTTGGACACGGTTGTTTTTGAAACCGGCGCTTTTTATGTAATGGATAGAGGGTATATTGATTTTGAAAGATTGCACGCGATACATGTCGCCGGAGCATACTTCGTTATTCGAACAAGAGACAATATACTAATGAAAAGACGTTATTCAAATCCCGCCGACAAAACAACCGGCGTTCTTTCTGATCAAATTGTTTTTTTGATGGGAAAGAAAACAAAAGAAAAATATCCGGAGACATTACGCCGTGTAAAATATCGCGACGAAGAAACAAATCAAGTGTATGTGTATCTCACAAACAACTTTGCCGTTTCCGCTTTATCAATCGCTCTTTTGTACAAACATCGATGGCAGATAGAATTGTTTTTTAAATGGATAAAACAACATCTCAAGATTAAAGTGTTTTGGGGACATTCGGAAAATTCAGTAAAGACGCAAATTTGTATCGCTCTTTGTTCGTATCTTCTCGTCGCTCTTATCAAAAAAAGACTTTACTTAAAGCAAAGTCTTTACGAAATTCTACAGATTTTGAGCATATCGCTTTTTGATAAAACTCCTTTGCTAGAGCTGTTTTCTAACGATTCGTTACAGAGTTTTGTCAAGGGTGGTGAAAATATGCCCTCATTGTTTGATTTTTAATGAGACAGCAGTGGTTCAGAACACAAAAATCACTTTTGAAATGGTTGGAAGCGTACGTGAAATGGAGGCCGAAAATCGCGAGTAATCCGAGTTGATTTATCAACCGAATTATTACGGTTATGTGGCATATGCTGAAATTTGCGGTATGTATATGATGGCGGTAATATATTTACTATGTCTACAATATAATGACCGTCGGCTTCCAAACCGACGGTCATTATTTTATGTTTAAATTTTCCCCACCAGATCAATTCCCGGGGTCAGTGTGTCGTCGCCCGGTTCCCAGCTTGCGGGACAGACTTGTTTGCCGCCGTGATCGCGGACATATTTTGCGGCCTGCAGTTTTCGAAACAATTCTTTCGCGCTTCTTCCGATCGAATTGTCGTTGATCTCGACCGACCGGATGATGCCTTCGGGATCGATAATGAACGTTCCTCTGAGCGAAAGCCCTGCATCCTCTCCTTCGTAAATGTAGGTACCGAGCATGCGCGACAGTTCACCGCTCGTATCGGCAGCCATCGGGAACGTGATCTTTTTTATCGCCTCCGAAGTGTCATGCCACGCTTTGTGAGTGAATACCGTATCGGTGCTAACCGAAACGATTTCGGCGCCGAGTTTCTTGAACTCCTTGTACTTCTCCGCCATCTCTTCGAGCTCTGTCGGGCAAACAAAAGTGAAGTCCGCCGGGTAGAAAAAGAGAACGAGCCATTTTCCGTGGTAATCGCCGAGATCGAGATCGACGAATTCTTCCTTGTGGTACGCCCTCACTTCATACGACGGAATTTTTTCTCCGACGCTTCCGGAAAAACACTCTTCGCAAACGCAATCTTCTTCCCCCGTGCAATTTTCATCGTGCATAATTTATTTTGTTTAGTTTATAACTGGATAATTATAACACTACTACGCCCCAAATAACAAAATAATTTCTGTTGACATATAAAAATTTGTATGATTGTATGAATAAGGATATTTGAAACTTGAAAAGAAAAAGGAATATAAGAATGAAACGTCACCTGATTACCTTTATCCTGGCAGTGCTCTATATCATCCTCATTACTTTCGGAATTCATCTGTATTTCAAAATATCGGATGTCTCCACCCTTCAAAAAACGGCGCTACAAAAAACGGAACTCATCTTATACAATTGGAACAAGGCTGACGTACTAACGATCGAACCGGAACTTGACGCCATGCTTGCAAAACATCGCGAGTGGATCAAAAATCGGCTCAATCAAGGCACCCCGTACACATGGGAAAATTTCGTACTTCCGATAAACGAAATGACTGATGAATTACATCAGCTTTGGTATCCGATCGTTCACGTGGGAACCGTTACAAAACCGGAAAAGGTGTTGAAAGAAAGATCAGAAACAGCCTATTCAAATTGCGAAAAAAAGATTACTGAATATTCGCTTGAAATCTCACAAAGCAAAACGATGTACGATGCGTATCGATTAGTCAGAGACAATGCAGAATCAACAAATCTCTCGCCCGAACAAATAATCTCACTTGATAACAAGCTTCGCGACTATCGACTTTCCGGTATTCTTTTGCAAGATGAAAAAAAACAAGAACTGGCGGTAATTGCGATCAAAACAAACGAGCTTTCAAAAAAGTTTGAAGAAAACGCTACATATTCTCAAAACTCATGGAAGAAACACTTGGCAAATAAAAACGACCTTCTGGGTCTTCCCGATGCGATAATAAGTTCTGCAAAAGAAGCGGCAAAAAAAATGAATAAAAAGGGTTTTGTTCTGGATCTTGGCGACGATACGATCAGTACCGTTCTGCAATTCGCAAAAAACCGAGACCTTCGAGAAGAGATCTATCATGCGATATTTACTATCGCGTCAAAAAACGGACCTGGCGGTAAAAAATTCGACAATACGCCCATTATTGATAAAATTCTCAGACTTCGCCATCAAGAAGCAAAACTTCTCGGTTTTGATAATTATGCCGAACTGGCCCTCTCCACAAGAATGGCAAAAAACACCAAGGAAGTGACGGATTTTATGGGTGAATTGAAAACTCGTTCGCACCCGTTCGCGGAAAAACAATTCCGAGAACTGAGTGAATATGCTCGCAAAAAAGACGGTTTGCAAAAAATCGAACCGTGGGATATTCAGTATTACCAACAGATGATGAAGAAAGAAAAATTTTCATTTTCCGAAGAAGATGTGCGTCCGTATTTTCCTCTCACTAAAGTTACAAAAGGATTGTCGCAGGTTGTTAATAAATTATACAGTATTACGCTTCATGAACGGCATGATGTTCCGGTCTGGAACAAAGACGTGAAATTTTACGAAGTGTACAAAAATGACGACACATTAATCGGTGGTCTGTATATAGATTTATTCCAACGCGAAGGAAAAATGTCGGGGGGATGGGCAAATTCAATGGTGGATCGTTACCAAAAATCCAACGGGGTGATACAATTACCTGTCGGGCTTATTGTTATGAATTTCAGACCGCCAACAAACGGAGAAGACGCGCTTCTTTCGCTTCAAGAGGTTCTCTATCTCTTCCACGAATTTGGACACAATACCCAAAAACTATTAACAACCGTCAACGCCCGTGATGTCTCAGGCACGGAAGGTGTTCCTTGGGACGGCGTTGAACTGGCGAGTCAGTTCATGGAAAATTTCGTCTTTCAACCGGAAGTACTGGACATGATTTCGTCACATTATAAAACCAGCGAAAAACTTCCATACGCATTTCTTGAAAAAATTCTTGAGATGAGAAAATTCGGGAAAGGAATGAGAATGACGGGCGGCTTGGTTTTGAGTATTTTTGAATTCCGTTTGCATATGGAATATAAACCCGGTGACACGGGTATGACGGAACGATTATATTCCGATACCTATAAAAATACGTCGCTGACGTCCATGCAACCGTGGATGAGTACCTATCCGAACAGCTTCCTTCATGTTTTTGCCGGCGGATATGCGGCGGGATACTACAGTTATAACTGGGCGGAAGAACTTTCAGCTGATGATTTCTCAATGTTCATAAATACGGACGGAAAGATCGACTGGTCGGTCGGAAAAAAATTCGAAGATGAAGTGCTGTCGCGCGGAGGTTCACGACCGTTCGAAGTAAGCAATGAAGCGTTCCTTGGAAGGAAACCGACGGTGGACGCACTAATGAGACAATACGGTTTCATAAGATAAATGTTGCGAGACATTTCAAATGTTTCGGACTGGGGTACAACCCCAGTCCGGCGACAATAACGGAGATGAAAATGAAGAACTGGAAAATTTTATTGGTCGGATCTTTGATTGTGATCAATGTACTGCTGCTCATGTCGGCAATGTACACAAATAGCACGCATCCGATTTCAAAAACCGCGGTGCCGACGACAATAGTAAGAATGTTGTAAAAAATGGCGTCACGATTTATTCGTGGCGCCATTACTTTTTTTACATTGGGACATCCGATGTCCTAATGTAGGTTATACTTTTTGTTTCATTCCGACCGTAAACCAGTCCTTCAAAAAGAGCATTATGATCGGACCAACTATCGCGAGAATTCCAAGGATGAGCCACATCGCTTCGGGGGTTTGCCAATACGATGGCAATATTACCCCTTCGATAAGCGCACCTTGCAATGAGTAACAGGTGTCTTTTGTAATAATGATTTCGGGACACCATTTAGCAAGCATAACGCCCGATAACCCGCCGGCAAGCGTTTTACCGATGAACCAAGGTAAGGAAGCAAAGGCACTGTATGTCCCCTCTTGCCCGCTCGGCGCAACCGACACAATATAATGCGACAACCGAGGAGACCACATCACTTCACCAAAAGACAAAAACAGCATCGCGGTGACCGACATAATATAATAGGCAACAATAATGTCGCTGTTTATAAAATACCAAGGAATCGCAAGCGGAAGAAAAGTAAGCGAAGCAAGTAATGCACCCCACGCCAACATTTTATACGTGTCATATCGGTTGATAATCGGCACAAGAAGCAAAACACCAAGCACAATGATAAAAGGATTGATATTGTTTAGAAATCCTATGTGTGCATCGGGCCACATCACCCTTAACCAGTATTTTGGCATCATAAGGTGCGTATAAAGAAACGCCGCACGAACGCCGACCAGTAAGGTAAGCGCCGCCAACACTCGTCTAAATTGCGGAGCCGTTGCAACTTCTCGCGTATATTTCCACGATTTTTTCAGTATTTCTATCGTGCGTATCAACGTGTCAACATATGACGTATCGGGATGAATAACTCGCGTTTCAGCCAACCCTCCGCGAAAGTGATGTTCAAACTTTGTTTCGGCTACGCAAATACTGATTCCAAGCATACACATGAACTCACGGGAATTTGGTAAACCACCAAGCAATTTTATTGTTCTTCCAAAAATTAACAATATTGCGATAAACAATTTCTTCCAAATCACCGAAAGTATATCTTTACCCGCCTTCAGAAGAATGCCTAAAATTTCTTTAAAAGCATTAAAGATTACCCATAAGAGTTCTCTTATTATTTTCGCAAGGAAAAATACGGGGCGCAAAATCAGTAAACAAAATCGCGCTATCAATGTTCCAACAATAATGAATATCGTTATAACTCTTCTCGCATAAGCAAGAATGGCGGAAATAGAGTGAAGTACACGCGCAATTTTCTTAACACAAAGCACAATTATTTGATTGCCGTATTTTTTTGCCAGACACCACAAACATAAAATTTGCGATACTCGTGCAGAAAAAAAAGTTTTCATATGAAGCAGCATTTGCTCTATTCGCAAAATAAATTTCACGTATGCTTCCACAAGAAAAGGTTCTCTGTGGATTATATGCGTTTCTTTTCCGACGTCACGAGTTATGTCATTCTCAAAAACCGTGTCATCAAGGCAAAACATGAGCGCAAATGCCGGAATCAAGCGAAATTTTGAGACCAAGGGCTTCCATATTCTTTCAACAAATATTGCACGCACCTCGTATTGCTCGTTTGATGTTACCGTAAAAAAAGCAACAATAATGCTGAATAATGTTGTTACGATTGCCGAAAGCAAAACATATTCAACCGGTAATTTTTGTATATTTGTTACGACCTCAACGAGCAATCCTGCGCATAGTGCGCCGATGTTCATAAAAATGTACCAAATATTAAATCCGGCCGCTTGCGATTTTTTTGAGGTAAATCGTTTGTTGCCGATCTGATATACCGTACCGATGATTGACGCGGGAACGCCCGAAAGAAATATCATTACCAAGGTTACAAAACCGCGATAAGGAATTCCCGGGGTAAATGCGCAATAGATCAGTCCCAAACGAAAAAGCAGCATTGCGCATAATCCGCTAAAAACCGCTTTTCTGATACCGAGATAATCCACGAACGGCCCGATAAATAAAAATGTTATTGAGCTTATAATTCCAACGACAGTAATGGCATATCCCGCTTCTTGATCGGTAAATCCGATAGTTTGAGACAAGAATATGGTAATAATCATACCGAATGCAAACTCAAATGTTCCATCCAGAATATTTATCGTCTGAAGACCCCAGAAGGCTCTATTCGTTTCCCGAAGTACCCCGAAATCTTTGAAATACTTTGTAATTGCTCCCACATACACCTCCGTTTTGTAAGATTGATTTTATCTTGAAATTTCAAGGTTCTGCGCTAATTTAATCACACCCACTTATAGATGTCAATGAAACCCGGAATTTGACATATTGCGGAACTTTATGTTAGAAATAAAATAGAATTTCCTAACCCACCTTCGCCGTCCGAGGCTACGGCGTGGCGAAGAAGGAGGGAGTAAATGAATACCTTGAAATATATACTTTGGGCGGTACTCGCAAAAATACCGTTTCTGTACCTCCTGCTGATCACTGTAAATATTTTTTCCGCTTTATCCACCGACGTACACGAATGGTTGGCGCCGGTACTCTGCACAATAAATGCCGTTGCGGGAATTTCTTTTATCGCTCTCGCTTTGTTCGTTCTACAATTTGGAATGCCATGTCGCAAAAAATGCGAAAAATGCCGTTCCTCAATCCTGGTCTCGTATCGACTCGAAAGCGGTGATGACAAAAGAGAACCGGAAAGATACGAGCATTTCTATAATGTAACGGAATGCCCCCTGTGTGGCAATAAAAAAATTCTCCATATAAAATCGGAAAAAGGACGTCGCTTTGCTTGAAACGGCAAGTATTCTCACGGATATTGACAAAGTTACAATATATAGAGTAGTATGAAAAATGGATACATCAATAAGGAGGTACTCCATGAAGTTGAAATTTTCAGTAAATTATTACGCTCTGCTTGGGGCGGTCGTTTCGGGCCTTGTGACCATCGTCGCTTTTTGGAGCGGTGTTCGTATCCCCGATCTCGTGCCGGCGGAAACCATGGCTTACATGTATTTGCCGGTGAATATAATACTTGCACCGATCATAACATATGCGTATGCTGCAAAAATGCTTATCGTGGAGGAAGAATATCCGAACGGAGCATACGGCCGCGTTGCTTTTATAGGACTGGCGCTCGGACTAGTGGTATTCATTATCATGTCACTGATCGCCGCAAAGATTCCTTTTATCCTTTCGCTGTTTTGACCTGAGATAATTTCGGTTAAAGCAAAAGCTCTCCGTTTTCGGAGAGCTTTTTATTTAAAATTCAATGATCCTTATGATACCCGTTCAAGCAATTCATTTTCTGAGAGCCAGAGCACTTCCCCGCTCTTTCGGACCTTCACTTCAAATTTTCCTGACGCGACGGTTTTTCCGGAAACGATGACGCGGTACGGAATGCCGAGAAGATCGCTCGTCGCAAATTTTTCCCCGGCGCTTGCATCGCGGTCGTCATACAAGACCTCGATACCCATGCCGGTCATTTTTTCATAGAGTTTATCCGAGTCTTCTTTTGCACGAAGATCGATGAGGTGAATCTTGAAAGGCGCGACGCTTTCCGGCCAAACAATGCCTTTGTCGTCTGCAAACGATTCAACGATCGTTCCCATAAGCCGCCCGGGGCCGATGCCGTACGAACCCATAATGACCGGCTTCTGCTCGCCGTTCTCATCTTTGTAATTGAGACCGATTGCCGACGAAAATCTTGTGCCGAGTTTAAAAATATTTCCCGTTTCGATGGAGTGCGCTTCCTCCAATCCTTCACGAGTAAGTCCGAGATCTTTTAACACTTCGTCGTTCAGGACTTCTTTGTTGACGGCAATTCCTTTTTCTCTCGATAAATAAATAGTGTCTTCCCCTGCGGCGGAAAGCGTTTGGAATTCGTGACTATACTTGGAAAACACCCCGCCGCTTGCGAACGTAACGAACGTCAGTTCTCCGATTCCCGCACGTTCAAAAATATTTTTGTACGCCTGCTTCGCCTTTTCATAAAACGCATCAAGATCGGCTTCCGTCGCGCTGAACGAATAAAGATCTTTCATGGAAAATTCGCGTCCGCGCATGATCCCGCTTTTTGCACGCACTTCATTCCGGAATTTTGTCTGTATCTGATACGCATAAATCGGCAAATCTTTGTACGAAGAAATGTGGCTCGTCATGATGTTCGTGATCGCTTCTTCATGAGTAAACCCGAGTCCGAGTTCGCTTCCGTTCTTCAATTTTGTTTTGAACCAATTGTCCACCTTCGCGTCATCCCAGCGATCGGTTTTTTCCCACAGAGTTTTTTCCTGAAGCGCCGTCATGGATATCTCCTGCCCGCCGATCGCGTCCATTTCTTCACGAATAATATTATCGATCTTGCGCAAAACTCGAAGACCAAGCGGAAGATAAGAATACACCCCCGCCATTTCTTTATGAACATACCCCGCCCGAATAAGAAGCCCCGCGTTTTTGGAAACCTCATCCTTCGGAGCCTCCTTCCTCGTTTTTGTAAAAAGTTGTGATTGTTTCATCTGTATATTGTACCGTTTTTCCGAAAAAAAGAAATATTTGACAATTATTATACAATATGCTACATTGGATTTAGTTTCATGAAGAAAAGATGAAGGAGGTACTTTATAATGAACACTATAATACAAATCTGCGGAGTCGTGGTAATCGTCACCTATCTGCAGTTCGCCTACTGGGCGAGCGGAAAAATATGGGACGCATACCATGACCGGAAAAATCAGTCCTGGTGGACGTTATTTTTTATCTGGCCTTGCGCGACGATAAGCCAGCGGCGAAATTTGCCGAACAAAGACTGGCGATGGGAGAGACTACCCTACGAAGATTGTTATGCATGTCTGATCCCGAACCGAACGACCAGAGAATACTATGTTTCAATAATGACGTTCTTTCTTATTGTTAAAATAGTATGGAACCTGATAGTGATTCTATTTGTCGCGGGTATGCTAGCAATTATGCCCATAGGCGCCATCCTGGCTTTGGGGATAGCTATCCCCCTAAGCAAGGTGATACATGAAGTTCCGAGGGGAACATAATATCTGCAAAGATACTAAACACGGAGACGCATCAGCGCTCCGTGTTTTTTTTATTTCTCGTTCGTCGCTTTGGACTTTCGACTTTCGACTTCTCGCCTATCCCGCAACAATCTTCCATACATCACTGAAGGTAATGATAATGATAAGCGCAATCAAGACGAAGAAACTGACGGCATTTATCATGTTTGCGGTTTTTGGTTTTATCGGAGAACGCTTGACCGCTTCGATCAAAACAAAGAATACACGGCCGCCGTCAAGCGCCGGGATCGGAAGAATGTTGACCACGGCAAGGTTAATGGAAATGATCGCGGTCAACGCGAGAAGATGCGCCAACCCGAGTTGCGAAGCGTCACCCACGATTTTCACGATGCCGACCGGTCCGGACACCTGCGACAAATTGGCCTTGCCGCGGAAAGAATCGGTGAGTAAACCGATAATTCCTTTGAATGTTTCCGAGGTGTACAAAATCGTCAGCTTCCCTCCTTCGTACACAGCCAAATGCGCGGGCAGTTTCATTTTTCCGACCATATCCATAGCAATACCGATAGCCGGTTTTCCGGTAACAATTCCCTCTGCGGGGATTGTTGATACTGTTTTTTCCTCCGTCCCGCGACGTATATTGATTGAAATTTTATCTTTCCCGTGTGCACCAACAAAGTCCTGAAACATTTCCGGCGTAGCGTTCGTGACTTCTTTTGCGTTTTGCCCGCTTGAGAACGACACCATGGTATCACCCGGTTGCAATCCCGCCTTATCCGCAGGGGTTCCTTTCACGACTTCAACGACCGTCAATACGGGTTGTTCCACCCAAACGCCCGCCGGTAGCGGCGATGATGAAGAAAATGAAGATCCGGAAAAAAGACTTGCGGAAATAAGCAGCCAGGCGAGCAAAAGATTAAAAAACACTCCGGCTGCAAGCACCGCAATTTGTTTCCATTTCGGCTGATTAACAAAACTTCTTTGTGATTCCGGTCCGGAGATCGACACTTGGTCGGGATCTTCACCGAAAATTTTCACAAAACCGCCGAGAGGAAGCGCATTGATTGTGTATTCCGTCTCCCCGTATTTTTTGCCGTACAACTTCGGCGGAAAACCGATTCCGAACTCGTCCACGCGTATTCCGAATTTCTTGGCAAAAATAAAATGCCCGAATTCGTGAGCGAGAATTAAAACAGCGAGGATGATTATAAATAACAAAATACTCATAAATTATTTTATTTTGAAGATGTTTGACTAGAGATAAAAAATTTCTAATATCTAATTCCTAATTTCTAACATAAAAGCAGTATGACAATGTAGATTTGTCGTTCATTAGAAATTAGATATTAGTAATTAGAAATTTTATTCCGAGATCTCCTTCTCCTTTCTTTCCGCCATCTCTTCCAATCTTTGATTGGCTCCGTCCACAAACTTCTGCATTTCGTCTTTCAGTTTAAACTTCTCGTCTTCGGCAATCTCTCCTCCCCGTTCCTTCTCCTGAATATCGCTCCATATTTCATCTCGTTCAGAACGAACGGAAACGCGGCCGTGTTCCAGTTTCTCCCTTACAACTTTCATAAGCGCTGTGCGCCGCTCGGCGGTCAACTCAGGAAAAAACACGCGCACGCCTTGAGCGTCGGACGAAGCCCCGAGCCCGAGATTCGCTTCCATGATCGCCTTTTCTATCGCTTTCACTTGCGATTTATCCCACGGAGAAACGCGGATGGTTTTTGCGTCTTCAATCGTGACACTCGCGACATGTTTGAGCGGTGTTCGAGAACCATACGATTCAACAAAAACACTATCCAAAATCGCCGGAGTTGCGCGACCGGTGCGGACACCGAGATATTCGTTCCCCAGCCATTCTTCAACTTCAAGCAAAGACTTTTTAAATGCGGTAAAATCGTAAGACATAATTTTTTTATAAATGAATTATTTGGTATGTCGGTATTATAACAAAAAAAATGAAAAAACTGAAATTATTCGAAGACTTGATAGAAAAATAGAATAATAAAAAAATAGAAAGATTCCGCCGCCGTTATTTTTTTATCTTTTTATTTTTCTATTTTTTATTCGTTTGGCGCAACAAGCGCCACGTGTTCCAACATATTTTTCATCGACGGTGCTCTGCCGTATGCGTAGGTGCGATACGACAAAAGGAGTTCGAGCAATTTTATCGTTTCCGACGTACGTTTTTCGGCGGGGGTTTTGTCGTAAAAATGTCTCGTCATGTTTTCAATAAAGAGCTTTGCTTTTACCGAGTCTTCTTTTAATTCGGACGCATAGGCAAGACGTTCGGCATACGGTTTTTTCAAAAACTCTGCGACCTCCCCCCCGAAACTTTCTTCCTCAGAAAAAATACAGACAACTCGGGAAAGAAGCGTCGGCAAGAAGAACCGCGCGGAGGGCGTCAGGACGAAAAAATGCGTCCCTTCGGTCGGTTCCTCGAAAACTTTAAGCAGTGAGCTCTGCGCCTCCGAAGTAAAAGAGTTCGCCCCGATGATAAAAATCTTTTTGCCGCCTTCCGTAAAAGAATGCCGCGACTGCATTTCCTTCAAATTCCGGCTTTCGTTAATTCCGAATGTTGCATGTATTAATTGAAAATAGTCCGGATTGCCTGTCACAGTAATACGCAACTCTCCCTCCAAAAATTCACGCAAAGCCGAAATGTTCCCCGATATCTCCCCCTCCAAAAGAAAAGCATGGTGAGATAACCCATTTTCGCGGTTGCCGATCTTTTGTTTCCATGATGCTTGATTTTTCATAAATAGAGATACGAATATACGAATTTTTACGAATGATACGAATAAATACGAATAGGACGGACGAGGTTTTAGCTTTTAGCTTTTTCCTCCAGCGGGAGGATCCGCCCGCCGGCGGAAGGTGTTAGCTTTACGACGACAAACGAATATGCAATTAGCGGAACCAAAGAGAAATTTGGAGGTGAGTCCTCCCGCAGGAGGTCTCTCCTCCAAGTTTTTCTTGGTGGAGCGGTCGTTCAGTTTTCCACGGGGTAACTGCTCACAGTTCCAAAACTACCGCCGTAAATCGTCGCCGGAACGGGGTTGTACCCCGAACCGGCGATGGAGGCGTGAGCAATTACTCCACGGGTGCTTGACTTTTGGGTGTATTATATAGCTAATACCTACAAAAGAGACCCCGTTTCGGTTCTGTTTTTGTAAACAATCATTTACTTATAAAATGGATATTGAATTTATTTTCGATTGCCTCTCTCAACGAAACCTCGTCCATTTTTTTATCTGCACCAATAAATTCAGCAAGTGCTTTTTTCTGAAGACCGATCAACTTCGAACATATTTCAGTATAACTCATTGTTGTTAATTGTTTTTCCAACTCTTGCGCTTCTGAAGCAATGCTTTCATTTCCGACTAATTCTGCGAGAAGTTTTGCTGTTGCAACCAAGTCCTCACTTGCGCGAGGATTTCGATTTTTTTCCTGTAAAAAAACTTTTGCATTCTCCTGTGTTACTAAGCCCATATCACGGAGAATGGAAGTGTATTTATCGACAACAATAGCTCTCAGTTCTTTTGGCATAATTGCATTTGCACCTAAAATTTCATTAGCATAAGCCATACGATTTCCAACTCGATACTCTTCTGCTACCACTTGAGTTTTTATACCGTGACCATACCCAGATGTGGTATCCCTCTCGCCGTCATCTCCACCAAAAGTTTTTATGGAAGGATTTATGAGGTAAAGTATGTTGTTAGGTGGTACCGGCAATTCTTTTGAGTACTCCGACAAAGAGATGCTATCCGGTTCTTGATAACTGCCACCTTGTTTTATTCGTAACCCACACATCTGTGTCGCAAGTTTTTCCGCTTCCGGTTTATCTTTTCGCAATGTGTCAAACCTATTTTTAAAATTATTACTCTGAATACCAAATCGTAAAATTTGAAATATATTACCCGCTTTAGAGTAATGCATGAGAGGATTTTCACGATGAGAATCTTCAATTGAATAACTTGGTCGGTCAACCTGTAAATTTTCCAATTCCCGAACAGCTTGTCTCGTTGTTGTTATTTCTATTCCCTTATGTTCCACACCCATTTGCTCTTGAATAGAAGATATTTTTTCCTGATCTTCTACAAAGCTATTCACTTTTTCCATCTTCAATCTTCTTGCCTCTTGATATTTGTCGGTTGTTTTTATTTGCAAAAAAATCTCTCGCCTTTTTTCTTTATCAGGTTCTTGTTTAATTTCTTTTGCCAGGTTGTCTCTATATTTTTGAAACTCAAAATTTTCCATATTTATCAATAAACTAAAACCTGCCACCATCGGGCGGATCCTCCCACGAGAGGAAATACCTAAAACCTCGTCCACTATCTCTTCGCAATAATGGATTTTTTATACACATTCAAGTGCTCAAGCGTAATGCCCGTGCCTTTCGAGACGCAGTAGAGCGCGTCTTGAGCGAGCTTAGCTTTTACTCCGGTCTTGCGAAAAACCAGCTCGGGGAGATTTCTTAACATGCTTGAGCCGCCGGTCATGATGATGCCCTGGTCGATGATATCGGCTGAGAGTTCAGGAGGCGTGTCTTGCAGAACGTCTTTGATCGTTTTCACTATTTCAATCAGCTCCATCTGTATCGCTTTCACGATCTCATTTGTGCCGACAGTTGCGGATCTCGGAAGACCGGAAATAAAATCTCGTCCTTTTATAATGAGCATAATCTCTTCTTCAAGAGGGATCGCCGAACCGATCTTTATTTTTATCGTCTCGGCGGTCTTATCTCCGATTGCGAGATTGAAAACTTTTTTGATGTAATCGGCGATAGCGCGATCAATCTTGTCGCCTGCGCATTTTACCGACTTGGACGCAACGATACCGCCAAGTGAAATAACCGCCACGTCGGTCGTTCCTCCGCCGATGTCCACCACCATGTGTCCGCACGGTTCCTGAATGGGAATTCCCGCACCGATAGCGGCGAGGATTGGTTCCTTCACGACGTACGCATTTTTCGCACCTGCTTTTACAGCGGCCTCCACCACGGCCCGCCTTTCGGTCGATGTCACGCCGGCGGGAACAGAAATCATCACTTCCGGCTTGAACAAGCTCCACTTCCCGAGAGCTTTGTTGATAAAATACCGGAGCATTGCTTCCGTAACACGATAATCGGCAATAACGCCATCACGCATCGGTCGGTAAGCGACAATATCGTCAGGGGTTCGTCCGATCATGTGTTTTGCATCCAATCCGACGGCGAGAATTTTATTGTCATGAGGAGAAACCGCCACCACAGAAGGCTCGTTCAGAACAATACCCTTTCCCGGCACAAATACCAGAGTATTCGCCGTACCGAGGTCGATTCCGAGTTTTTTCGTAAAAAATCCCATATATGGCTTTATATTAAACGAAATCACAAAAAGACGCAACCGACGCCCGCGAGCTCGCAGCTCTCGCTTCGCACAAAAATGGCTATACGGGACACCACTTCGCTTTTGTTAATTCGTGATGGATTTTTTGCAACTGCACCGCGTGTGTCCTGCGTAGCTTTAGCGAAGCAGGAAAGCCCCCAGTGCGTAGCCTGGGGGCGAAGTGGTGGACTCAGGTATTTTATTTTTCTCGCCCTGAGTTTATCGAAGGGGAACAAGTTTGTGTTGGAATGTGCGAGGTTAGTGAAGATATTGAAAGGCAACAAAAAGCCTCACCGTTCAGATGAGGCAAAATTCTTGTTTGATGATTGATTATTTTTTATAAATATAATCAGCATCTACTGGAAATGTTTTTCCGTTTTGTTTGACATTTGCTATGGGTTTTTGAAAATCAGTTACTGTGGGCCAAATCATAAAAACCTCAATGACTTTAGCGTTTCCACAAACCTTTTCTTCTTTACAATAGTAACTGGTAAATGTCACTTGGTCACCAGGACGAAACTCCTGACCAAATTGATTCATTATAACCGCCCCACCATCAGCAAAAGCAGTAATACCGGAAAACATTAGCATCAAAGCAAATATTAATCTAAACTTTTTCATTTTATATCTCCAAAAGTAAATCGAACATAACCAAAAACAGTATATCATATTTATGATATACTGTCAATTTTTATTTTACAAAAACAAAAATAAATGCTTTTTTGTAAATGCGTAACCCGAACTGGATTTGAGATATTTTTCAAATTCGTGCGCTTTTTGTTTTTCTAGAAAAGTGCAATACCAAACTATTTGATATGGTCGTTTTGTATTCGAATATTTCGCTTTTCCGGAGTTGTGTTCTTGAAACCGTTTTTTGAGATCAGCCGGAACACCGATATATCGGCTTCCGTCTTTTTTGCTTTGCAGAATATATACGTAGTGCATAAATTTTGTGCTTGCCTGTCCCACTACGCCCAAATTGTGCTACGCTCCGGCTTCGCACAATAAGGGCTACGCGGGACACCACTTCACTTTTGTAAATTCGAGATGGATTTTGCAAATTCGTGTGCCTGCACCGCGCGTGTCCTGCGTAGCTTTAGCGAAGCAGGAAAGCCCCCAGCGCGTAGCCTGGGGGCGAAGTGGTGGACTCAAGTATTTTATTTTTCTCGCCCTGAGTTTATCGAAGGGGAACAAGTTTGTGTTGGAATGTGCGAGACTGGCGAAGATTTTAAAAATCAAGATGCGTGAACAATTGGATTATTACAAAACATGAAATGTTGACAAAATTTTCTGAAAATCAGCTTGAAAAGCGCTTTTTGGGTCATTATAATCCAGATCATACCAACTCTGAGAAATTTCGAAACCATATCCTTTTGCAAAAAAATTGATTTTATCGCTTCCTAATCTTGAACTTCCATCTCCAGATGAATCTATTTTTTCAAACGAGTCTAGATGTTGAAATGAAGCCTGCTTTCCGTCAATTGTAATCATTTTGAAAAAATCACCGGACTCACTTTTGTTTTTACCAAATTCTTCACCGTAAAAATTAAATTCAGCTTTTATATCCAAATTCAAAATAGGAACAGCCGTAACATCCAACGATGCTCCCGTTACTTCATTTTTAAACTGTAATCCGATATACCCATATAAATCCTTTTTTGTATTTGGTTGAATAACGTGCTCAGAAACAACTTTCTCCGTTCTTATTACATATTGCGGAGGATATTCAAACGATATAAATTGATTCGAGTATTTTTTCCAATCACTTTCTTTGGTTTTGTTTTGTGAGGTATTTTGTAGAGCGTTAACAGGTACGGATTTTGGTTGGGGGTTCTTTTGATGCATCAAAGAATATCCGACAAAAACAATAAGAGCGCCTCCGATTAAATTTATTGCAAAAATACTGAGAAACTTTTTTTGATGAAACAGAGGAGTAGAAATTGTTTCTTCTGTACGTTGTTCAATATGATTTGAGAAATTCTCTTGTTCCATAAAAGTTATATTATCTGTTATATTATATTATACTATAACCAAACTGAACTTCAAACAAAAAACAAAGACACCTTTCGGTGTCTTTGTCTACCAGAGTGGACTCGGGTATTTTATTTTTCTCGCCCTGAGTTTATCGAAGGGGAACAAATTTGTGTTGGAATGTGCCAGATTAGCGGAAATTTTGAGGGGCACAAAAGAGGAGAAGTAATATCTTTCTTTTTCCGTCGATTATAAAGTCTGAGGAAACAAAACGTCCGCCAAATATTTCGCTACGTTTCTTGGTTTTCCTATACTAGGGAGCATGTGCATTGCCAAACCGGGATTTGAATTCACTTCAAGTACAACGTAATTGTCTTTTGTTTGTTTTTTTGTGATATCGGTGGTCATTAGATCTATTCCAACACAAGGAAGACTCGAAAATACTTCGAGTGCCCGCTTCGCTATATCGATAGCTGAAGAGCGAGCAATATCCGTTGCGTCCGACGACACACCGCCTTTCGCAATATTAGAAGTGCTCCTCAAATAAACCTTCTCATTATTCGCCGGTATATCAGTTAATTTTCTGTTCGTCATAGATAAATAATCTTCACTCATTTTATCAAGCACGATCGGACACAAGGAATTGTTTTGACGGTTTGTTCTTTTTGCTGATGTTATGGTCGCCAATTCAAGTATGGTGTGCTGCCCATCACCAACAACGTGCGCCGGATCGCGATGCAAAACAGCAAAATCTCCGCGACTGGTAATAAAAATACGATATTCTTTTCCTGTAAATTGGCGTTCCAATAAAAATGGGCTATCAACGCTGTTCTTTTTTGAAAAATCTCTGATATATTCTTTCAGAGTTTCCGATGATTGTATGTTTGAATATACGCAATCACCATGAGAACCCCAATTTGGTTTTATCACAACAGGAAAACCAATGCTTTTTGCATAGGTTTCCGCTTTTTCAAACTGATTCCCGTAAAATAATTCTCCTTGTGGCACGTTCAGCCCCGCCTCCAAGAGTAATTTTTTCGTTAAATATTTATCGGCCGAAAGTTTTACTAAATTATGAGGTGCAACGGAATTGAATCTATCAAGCAGATATTCAGAGTGACCCCCACGTACGATCCTGAGAAGTTCTATTTCTGCATCTATCATTTCAACCTGCATCCCGCGTTTTATCAATTCTTCGACTAAAAGTCGCTGGTTCGTGTGGAGTTTCCACAAATCATCCTTCTCCATATTTTTCGGTTTTTATGATTCCCCACTGCTCTTGCTTGAAGATTCCCCCGAGGAATATCTCCTACTACGACCACCGGAAGATGACTCCCCCGGACCTTTTGGTGATTCACCTGATGAATATTCTTTGCTTCGCCCGCTATCCGGTAGAAGAGAATAAAGGGCCTTAGCCAATTCAGTCCATCTATCTTTTTCACTTATTTCTTTTTCGCCACGAGCTTTTTCCCACGCCATCGAGATGAGCTCTTGTATCTGTTCCTTTGTAAAGTTTTTACCTTCGATTAAAGTTTTTGTATCCTGTTCAAATGATTCAACCGGCGGTTTTTCATTTTTCATAAAAATTTTTACTTTAATTTAATAATGGCTACTTTGTGAAAATTATTATTTTATGTTCTATATTATTTGATTTGACTTGGTTTGCGGCTGATTCTCCCCAAATTGATTTTATCACCTGCTTAGCCTCACGTCCACTGGTAAATCCGAAATAAGTTATAAAACGTTTAAATATACAAAAGCCCATCTCTTTTTGAAGCCATTTGTTATACGTCGCCGTTCTTTTTAGGGGGTCATTTGCACGCCCGCGTATCCTCTCAAATTGTCCTCCTATATCATTCTCAATAAGATATATTTCGCCTTCCGGTTTCAATACTCGCTCCATTTCTTTAACAACTGTTGCTTTGTGTAAATCATCCGCGATCGTACCAAGAACCCAAGCGGAAAAGACTACATCAACGCTCCTATCTTTTAAAGGAATTTTTCTCGCGTCAGCCACTATAAAATCAATATTTTCTGAATGAATACGCTTTCGCGCAATATCTATCTCCTGTGTCGAGGCGTCCAAGGCGAATATCTTTTTAGCGTGTTCAGTAAACAATTCTGTATATTTTCCTGTTCCGCAACCGAGGTCAAGAACTATTTTCCCTTGGATAACCGAGAGAACTGCCTTGAAAATTTTCGCCGGGGCATCTTCCCGTTGACTGAAAACATCATAAATTTCCGCCTCAGAATAATAGCTTTTTGATTTTTCTCCCAAATTATTTTTATTCATATTTTTTTATATATGCAACCACGTCTTTTGTGATGTCCTCTATGGCGCTTTTAAAAATTATTTCTCCATATTCCGTTCCGGATATATCTGAAAAAATTTTTCTCCTGAGCGACGAATTGTTGATATCATTGCGTTTGTCCGATCCAAAAACATTCTCCGCGTCATAGATGTAAGCAAAAACGATTGTCCCGTCCGACGAAAGTTTTTCAAGAAGAGGGCTAACCACGAATTCTCGATATTTAAAAAGATAGTCATGGCCTTTGAACATTAGATGACTGTAATCTGATATATTGGACAAAAATATCAGATCGAATTTCTCGCTTATTTTCGAAGCCAGTTCTTGAACATCAGACACGATCCACCGAAGCTCCTTATCTACTATTGCGCGTTTGGCTTTTTCAAAATTCACAATATCCGATAAATACGGGTTATTGGAAATCTTTTTCTGCGGTTCGTCGAAAAGGTTATTGAATATCTCCGATTCACGTATCGCTGCGCCGGTTTTAAATGCCTTATAGTTCCCGTCGAAAAATCGTTGTGCCGGAAGAGATAGTTCCTGTTTCATTTTTTTATACGTATCGAACGCCAAAACACGAGAATTCTCTTTCGACCGGAAAAGAAATGATTTGAATTGTTCAAAATCTAAATTTCTCAAAGCTGCCAATTTGAGTTCTGAAAAATATTTTTCAAAAATGTTCACGTCAAAACAGACAACGTCACCGGCTCCGTAAAAATATGAATTAATAAAATGATCGCCGGAACTGCCGACAGTCAGAATTGTTTTTCCCTGAAGATCAAAACTGGTCAAATATCCGCTGATATTCTCGGTCGAAAAAGAGTAAATTTTGCTGAACTCACCAAACTTTTTGCTGTCTAGCTTTTTAGATTGACCCGATATATTCATTTTTTTATTTTTTGGAAAGCATCGAGATCACGCATGGGGCATCCCCCTCCGGAATCAGCAAAACGCTGAACTAATTTTTTATATTCAGTAATTTCTTTTTCGTTCAAAATCGCCTTTAACGAAGCTGAAAGCAGTGTGTTCTTACTAACATATTCGGGGGCGCGTTCCGCCACCCACGTACAAGGCGAAACACGGCCAAAATTATCGATAGATAAAAATTTTGTTGTTCCTGGACAAATTCCCGCACAATCTTTCCCCGGTTTCTCGGTAAAACTATGGCTCACCTTGATCTTTGTTTTTAGTTCATTTTCTATTTCTTCGATCTCCCTCATAAGTTCATCCGGTGTTCTCTCCGTCATCATGGAATTATCACCCTTGAGTCTTCCGACCGGTTCCATCAGAGAAAAAATAATCTCGTTAACGCCAAGTTCTGCACAATATCTTGCGATCTCTTCCATCCTCCTATCGTTCTTATTAAATATAAGACAACCGGTACGAACATAAAGCCCATTTTTTACCAAATATTTTATACCGCGGATTGTCGGTTCAAATGTTCCACTGCCCCTAGCTGCTTCCTGAAGTTCTTTTGTGTGACCGTCCAAGCTAACGTGTACCATATCTACGCTGATATTTTTCAAACCGGCGGCTCTTTCTTCGGTTATAAGCGATGCATTTGACGAAAGGTCTATATAAAATCCTTTGCTTTTGGCATGAGCTAAAACTTCCAAAAGATCTTTTCGTATAAACGGTTCTCCGCCACTTACTTTAAAATGAGAAAAGCCCAGATCGTGGAGCTCATCAATCACACTTTTCATCCTTGCCGTATCCAATTCATTTTGAGGTTTGACGGCAGTAGAGCTAAAAATGCAATAAGGACACCGATAATTGCATTGATTAGTAATCTCCCAGATCACTCTTCCGCCATCTTTTGGAATTCTAAATAGACAGAACGGATAATTTTGATCGAATTTATTCTGTGACATATGTTTGATTAATTATGTTTTTTGCTAATTCACGATATTTCTTTTTCGTAGGATCCGTTGAAGTATCAAAAATAATATATTTTGCTTTCTCTTTTTTAAGTTTTTGTATCGTTTCTGCAAGCGAAGGTTGAAAAGTTATACGAGCCATAAGCTGGTTTTTTGGCAAATCTGTTCCTTTTAACCTCTTTAATACTTTTCCCTTACCACAACTCACGATCAAAACATTATTTTTTACCAAATGGAGGTACTCATCTTCCACAAGCATTGACCACTCTATGGCAATATATTTCTCTTCACGGTTATTGATTTCAGATCTAACCATTCTTTTAATCCCACCATTCACGATCTTTCTGTATTCATTCATACATTTTTGATCGTTAAATATTATTTCTCCCAAAATCCTACCGTTTATTGAATAATTTTCTTCATATATTTCCATTTGCAATTTTTTGATCAATTGTTTTCGTATTTCAATGTGTCTTTGTTCCGTGGAATTTTTGAGAATATATCTGCGAATAAGATCAATTTCAATAATAGCAAGTTTGGCTTCCCTTTCTTTGAATATTTCTTGAAGCTTATTGCAAGTATAACTCTTACCTACCCCAAGTCCACCAGTGATTCCAAAAATAAATTTTTTCATATTTTCCAATTCAAACCATATCTAAGAGGACAAAGGGAAACGAATTTTTCATTCTTGCCAATCTTTGGTAATATCTCATCGGGCTGGCGCAATACTGTATATCCTCGTTCTTCTAATTTCCGGAGAAGCTCATTTATTTTTTTATCAAGTTCTTGATTATCAAGCTCTGACAAATTTACGGAGGGAGAACTTCCATGGATATACTGATTGGTATTTTGCATATCACCGGAAAATTGTCGAGAATATTCACTACCAAGTCGCAAAACCAGATAGTGGAGTCTGATTTCATCGGGTTCTGTTTCCAACATAAGTTCTGCACTTTTATCAAAAGACGAAAAATCGCTGGCCGGTAAATTCAATATCCAGCTGGTACGCACGCGAAATCCAATATTTTTTGCGAATTTGACGGCAGAAACTATTTTTTCTCTCGTAATATTTTTATGAATATTGCGAAGCAATGTGTCATCTCCTGATTCAACGCCGAAGTGTATCCAACGAAAACCGGCGGTATACATTTTTGCAAATATTGCTTCGTCAAAAAAAGATATTGAACCAAGGCATCCCAAGGTAACCTTAATGTCCCTTTTTAATATCTCTTCAGAGATTGCCAACATTCTATTTTTATCAGCAATAGCATTATCGTCAAGAAAGAGAATTTTTTCAGCATGAAATTTTTGTACCAGATATTCGATTTCGTCAACGACGCTCTTTACCGTCCGACCTCTCCAGATTCCCCAAAAATCAGATACGTGACAAAAAGCGCATCGTTGTTTGCACCCTCGACTGGAAAGAATGGTTCGCACGTCGATGTAATCATGAAGGTCAACCAAGTTTCTGTCGGGAATAGGCAATAGATTCAGATCGAATTTTTCCGACCTTTGCGGCGTTATGACAACCTTATTTTCAGACGACTTAAAGGCGATACCTGTAATTTTTTCCAACCGGACATCAGAAAAATCCTCACTTCCCAACAATTCCATTAAAGCCGGTTCCATTTCATTAGCCACAAGAACATCAAATGGAGAGTTTGCGATTAATATTTTTTCTTGTAAATGCGTGGCGGCTTTTCCTCCTAAAAAGACTTTTGCACCGAAATTCTTAGCTTTTTGGGCAATCTGAAATACCTCATCAATGACCGCGTCGGTATGAAGCGGAATATGATAGTCATAAATAATTACAGCAACATCAAATCCTTCTTCCATCTGAATATTCTCCGGGCGTAACCGTTTAGCATCCATATCCAAAATTCTGACCTTATGGCCTTTGTGTTTGACATAAGAAGCCAGCGTTAAAACATCTATCGGTTCAATAAGAATAGACTTTGGCGTGAACGGCGTGTTAGGAGGATTTATAATCAAAACCTTCATATTAGGTTTAATGTTAGTATAATTTTGTCACTAAAGCAATCTCCTACTGGTATTGCAATAAAAAAAATAAAAAGTTTGGAACCAATAAAATATCCTTTGTTTTCAAAGAAAAAGACACCTTTCGGTGTCTTTGTCTACCAGAGTGGACCCTAGCGGACTCGAACCGCTTGCCTCCGGAGTGCAAAACCGGTGCTCTAGCCAGATGAGCTAAGGGCCCAACGATGTATATGGGGCTAGTATATGGAGAAGGGATGAAAACGAAATGCTGCCCGTCGTTTCCTTATCCATATACTAATTCCATATACTCGTCGTATCGTACTACAAAAACCACTTTTTTTCAAGAGCCATTTCCCTATTTGAGGTTCTTAGGCGCTGTAACGAAATAAAATGGACAAGATCGGTTTCATATTTTTGTAAGATTTGATTTTTGTGATTGAACAAATTTTGAGGCGTAGCGAGCTACGGTGAAAGATTTGTGATTGAACAAAAATCAAAGATTGCGGAAATATGGAAGCGAGATGTTCAATTTATTTCGTTACAGCGCCTTAGTCATTTCCGCTATTTCCTCGGGAGAGATGCTTTCTTTGTTTTCGATCGCGTCGCACAGTTCCTGGAATTTTTTATCGCTTAACACGACCACCCCGAGAGGTGCCCCATTTTTGTATTCCTGAAGCCGGTTGTTGTCGGGAGTGCCGCCTTTGTATTCTATTTCGAACACGTCTTTAACGCCTGCCCCACTCGGTTTATACATATCAGGCAGCCGCATTTTTTCTTTCCTTTTTAATCTTTCCATTATCGGCAATTTTCCCTGAAAAAGTTGATCGTTCATTAAAGTATATAAATTAATTATTCATCGCTAAAGTAACGACATGTTCCAAAAATTCGGGCAGCGTTGCGCCGACAGCGTGAAGCGATTTCGGGAGGAGCGACTGCTCGGTCAGTCCGGGAAGAGTGTTGGTTTCCAATATATAGATGCCGTCTTTGCCGAGGATGAAATCCGATCTGGAATAATGCCGAAGGCCGAGCGCTTGGTGAGCAAGCTTTGCCATGTTTTGGATCGCGTGGCTTTCTTCTCTTGAAAAATTTCCGGGAACGACCTCCTCGCTTCCTCCGCCGTATTTCGCTTCGTAATCAAAAAAAGTTTTGTGCGCGGGCGGGCGGATCTCGACAGGCAAGAGAGAATACGATTCTCTTCCACGGAACGAATCGATCACGGCGCATGTCGCTTCCTTCCCCGCTATGAATTCTTCAAAAAGAATATCCCAGTCTGTTTTGGCGAGCCGTTCGATCGCGCCGACCAATTCGCTCGCATTGTGCACGATAAAAGTGCTGACCGACGAACCGCCGGAAACAGGTTTTGCCACGAGCGGAAGCGGAACAACTCCCATAATCTCAAACACTAAAAACTGCAGAGCATCGTCATCCTCAATGTCTTCATTCATGCGCTTCGATGGAACCAGAACATGAACCGCCGTTTTTAACCCGTTCTTTCGAAAAATTTCTTTGGAAAGCATTTTGTTCATCCCGAGAGCGGATGGAAGCGCACGCGAGCCGGTGAACGGAATACCAAAATGTTCAAAGAGACGCTGAACTTTTCCATCCTCGCCATACTCCCCATGCAGGGCATTGAACACGACATCAACGCGGCGTGCGACTTTCACAAGGTCGGTCGGTTTTCCGTCGATGTGCCACGTGCCGTCTTTGGTAACGAGAATGTCCACAGGAAAATATTTGTTTCCCGGCAAGTTACGCAAAACCGCATCCCCCGTCTTGAGCGACACATCGTATTCGGAGCTCGTGCCTCCGCGCAAAACACCGACTCGCGTCTTTTCCATATCTATATACTACTACACTTTTGCAAAATAGTTGCGTGGAAAACGAGAGGGTCTTCCGCGATTAAAAAAACCGCCTCATCCTTATCGGGATCGGCGGCTGTTGAAATATGGACGGACACCAACTGCTTATTCGTCCTTATTCCAAAAAACAATGCGAATTAACTTAATATGTAATTCTTCTTCAAATTTGCGAGTGTTTGCACCCATCCGTCGTTCAGGTTTGGCTTGCCGTCAACGTCGTTATAGCAGACCATTGCAGGCTCCTTAGCTGTATACCTAATGGGTCCATCCAGTGTGTTGATCTTTTTTACGTCGCCTGCAGTCAGAACGTTTACATCGTCCACCCAGATCGGTTGTTTATCGAAAAGCCCTTTTTCAGAACCGACGACCCAGCCGACCGGTGCCGTCTTTGTTTCGTTCGGCTGCACAAGATGACTGATCGTATATGCGTCTGCCATTTTCAAAAATGCGCCATTCGGCCCCTGTTGCAGGTTATCGGCAGCATCACCCCACTCCGAACGTTTATCAATCGTTATCGGAGAAGGACAAAACACAAAGGCTATCCCGCGTTGAGTGCTTACTACTTTTTTCATTTTTAAATCCTCTATTAAAATTTCAAACTTCGATTGAAGCGAAGAAAAAAATTACTTCGCGCTTTTGTTTAACCGCCTCGTCTTTTATCTTCCGATAATGACGGTACCAATTAAAACTGTACTCCACTATATACTATTTTAATATATTTGTCAAGTATTTTTTTGGTAAAACTATTGCTAGTCCACCAGTCCGACAGCAAGAAGTTCTTCTCTCTTCGTTCCGACAGGAGGACTTGCTTTGTGGCGCGTCGAGCGTTCCACTTCGCGCAAGAAGAGGATAAGTTCGGCCCTTTCCCGTCCGTAAAGTTCGGTCAGTTCGGAACACCCGAATTTCCCGCTGCGCACACCGGTAACAATGCCGTTTTTGATATCCTCTTTCATAGCCCACGCCACGTTCCCTTCTTCGGAACCGTCGGGGGCACCATACGAAATTTTTACATCATACCCAAGCTTGCTCGCCCATGCGATTAAGGAATCTTCGTCGTTCTGCCGATCGCCGTTTCCTTGCAGGTCGGCGCTCGGTTTTTTTGTAACGAGCCGTTCGGGGACTCCGAGGTATCGGGCGAGACAACGCACTTCCGCTTTGTTCAGTCCGGCAAGCAAATTGTTGTCGACTGCACCGTCTCCATACTTATCGAAATACCGAAGCAACCCGTCTTCTTCGCCGTTGCCGGTACCGAAAATCCGCCCGCGTCCGTTGTCTATCATCTTCGACACAAACCCGGCAATCGGCGTCATGGCTCGCGATTTATAACTTTCATACGCGCCCATTCTTCCCGTCTCGAACGCTTCCTTTGTGCCTTCGTCGGACCACGGCAAACCAAGCCGATCAAATTCCGTTTTTATTTTCGCGAGGATGCTGTCGTATTCGTCATTCAGATCAAGCCGTACCAATTTAAAACCGAGCGCTTTCTCAAGCAAGAGCGCGTCCGCAAAATGTTTCGGATCGCTTCTGATGTCGCGATACAACCCGATCACGTTTTCTTTACCAAAAGCACGAACGAGAATTGCCGCGACCGTCGCGGAATCTATCCCGCCGGAAACGGCCACGAATACCTTTTCGCACCCCGCGCCGTATTCGCGCGCTTTTTCTACCATATAATCCGCCAAAGGTTGTATTTTTTTTATCATGATGTTTTCTTTTTTATTTAAACCCGAAGTCGTTCGTATTGAGCGTATAAGAACTTATTCTTATCTTTTCTTGAATTCCGCCCACAACCGACCGAAAGTTTTTTCAACATCGTCGACAATAAGAGGATTAATCATTTCTTTAATGGAACGCCGCTCCACCAATGCATCACGCACTTCAGTTCCTGAGATCTTCGGTGTCGTTCCGTCGAACCGATTCAAGATACGGCAATGCCGCCCGGCATCACTGTAAAAATGTGCGTCCTCCTGGGAGCCGGAATAAAAGATCGCCGAATACGGATCAAACCCGCATCCTGTCAAAAGATCATCAAGCGCCGTCAACCAATCCTCATCGCGTTTGAAATCACATAAGGGGAGAATTCGTCCTTCCAATTCCGGAAAAATTTTAAGAATAAATCTCCGACGATCAACGTACGGAAAAAATGTATGAATGGAATTCATTTCCGCCTGAGCGCTTCCGATAATGACCAGGGAATTTTTTGGTCCGCACTCTTCTATCATCGCTCTGATGATAGCCTCGTGCCCCAAATGCGTCGGACACTGACGTCCGTTTACCACACCTTGCAGTTTCTTTTGTCTTTTCATCTGCATACCTTCTTTTGTTTTAAATGAATATCCTATATTTACTTTAAATCAAATAATACTATTTGTCAACCAAAATCGCTGTATCTCCTCACACCTTTGTCGCCGGAGCGGGGTTGTACCCCGATCCGAAACGTTCGAACAGGTAAGATAAAATTTATTTTTCAGGCCAAACTTTAGCAGACATCTCAAACGTCATGAACGGTGGTACAACCCCCGTCCGGCGAACAACAAACGAAATGCATTGATTTTGCGCGGGTGTGAGGGGATACAAATCGCTTGACATTTTTTTGTTATTGTATAAACTACACTTAGTATATAGCAAAGCGATTTAAAAAGCAAATTAATGGTTACTTGACATTACATATAAATAATGTATTATTCAATGCAGTATTTTTGAGAGGAGAAAAGCAAATGAGCAAAGCAAGCAATAAACAGATCCACGACTGGCGCAATCCGCCGGATGATATTATCGGTCTGACCGACAGTTACAAGATCGGCCATTGGATGCAATACATGCCCGGCACTACCGGCATATATTCATACTTTGAAAGCCGCGGTGGTCTCTTCCCCGCGGTTACCTACTTCGGCGGGCAATATATGGATAAACGATATCTTGCGGGCAAGGTCGTAACGAGAGAAGCGATCGACCGCAGAAAACTGCAAATAGCACAGCACTTGAGCAATCCGCATTTCTTCAATGAGGCCGGGTGGGAATATATCCTGAAAAAACACAAAGGAAGACTTCCCGTAATCATCCGCGCCGTTCCTGAAGGTGCGACGGTTCCGGTACACAATGTGCTTTGGACTATTCAAGAGACCGATCCGAAATGCGCCTGGCTAACGAACTACCTTGAAACCCTTAAGTGCGAAAACTGGTATCCGACGACGGTAGCAACGCTTACGCGAGAAATGAAAAAGATCATTTTTCGATATATCAAAGAAACCGGCGACGGCAACAACGCTGAAGCATTGGCAATCGCGGACTGCATGCTTCACGACTTCGGCTTTCGCGGTTCCACTTCACCGGAATCGGCAGGAATTGGCGGAATGGGACATCTGGTAAACTTCCATGGCACGGATAATATGCGCGCCCTTGATTTCGCGAAAGTTTATTACAACGAACCGATGGCGGCACATTCTATCTTTGCGGCGGAGCACAGTACCATTACCTCATGGGGACGAGAACGCGAAGGCGATGCGTATGAAAATATCCTTGATATAATCCCGAATGGGGACGTTGCGATAGTCGCGGACAGTTATGATCTTTTTTATGCATGCCGGCATATCTTTGGCGAACGTCTTCGCGACAAAATACTGGCACGGAACGGAAAAACATTTGTCCGCCCAGATACCGGCTATCCACCGGAAATAGACGTCGCTGTGCTTGATATCCTCGGAGAAAAATTCGGATATACAACCAACCGAAAAGGATATAAAATTTTAAATCCGAAGATCGGCGTGATCCAAGGCGACCGCATCGATATCGACATGATTCCGAAGATTTACGAAGCCATGAAAAAATCCGGTTGGGCGGCGCAAAACGTTCCGCTCGGTTCCGGCGGCGGTATCTTGCAAAGGGTTGACCGCGACACACAAGAGGTCGCAGTGAAATGTTCCGCAGCTCAAGTAAATAACGGCCCCTGGTACCCGGTTATGAAAGACCCGATTACCGGTAGACAGAAAAAATCCAAAGGCGGCCGCCACGCTCTTGTTATTCTCGAGAATGGTTATGACACCATCCCCGAAGAAGAAGCGAAAAAACGCGGATTAAAAAACGAGCTTGAGATCAGCCTTGAAAATGGTGAGATACCCGTTGATCAATCACTCTCCGAGATCCGCACGCGCGCCGCGCTCTAATAATATTTTGTTCTTTTAACTCCATTTATCCGCCTGAGCCAAGCGCTCGGGCGGATTTTTATTGTACAGAATAAAGCAATAAGAAAAAAGGGAACCCTTTCCTCCAGCGGGAGGACTCTCCCGCTGGAAGGCGAAGCTAAGGGCAAGCAACAACGATGTCGTTCGTCCGTCCCTTTTTGCTTATTGCTTTTTGCTCGTCGTTTGTTGCTTTTTGCTTGTTACCCTCCCATTAAAAAACACCGCCTTTTACAGCGGTGCGATTAAAATTACTCTCTCGTCCGTTTCTTCCCCGCTGTCGGCCTGTATGAAACGTATTTCACGGGAACTTGCGCGGTCTTTTCGATATAGGCGATCACTTCTTCAGGCGTACGCCATTCTCCACTCACCGCCGGTTTCGCTCTCATAATCTTTTCGGTCAGCATCTCTTGGTAATGAAGATCGCGGTCATACGCCGGTCGTACAGTACCTATCACTTCCCCGCCCTCTCCGATATATTCATCGGTAAAGGCGAGTGTTTCTTTCCTTTCAAATGCGTCTAAGTGCGTTACAGCGAGACTATCGATATCGCCGTAATGCCGCACACATTCGAGTGCATAACGGAACATTACGCCATCAAAGCAGCCTGTACGAAAAGAGCCTTGCCACTCTCCGAGGTAATTATTTTCTCCCGGATAAATATCGCGGAAATTTTCATTCTCTGTCACGAACGGTCCGGCCCCATGGCGGGTGGAATAACAGCGGGTAACGCCGATTGTTTCCGTTTTTCCCTCAAACCCCGCCTCATTAAGAAGTTTAAGCGTGTTCGCTTGCGTCGTCGTGCTCCACGTCGTGTACGGATGGAAACCATGCCATTCATCAAGAAGCACACCCTGCGCACCTTCAAAGACTGTTGTATTTTCTCGGATCATTTCATTCGCTGTATCCGCGGAAATTATGTTATAGGCGCTCGCCATTTTTTCGTATTCATAGGCGAGCACTATCGGACGCGATGCTTCGGTAAGGATTTCACGAGAATCCTGAAGAAAGTCAGGCAAAGTATTCCAGTCAACATTCATTTTTTCAAGCTCAAAAAATTTTCTTTTTTGAATACGATCGAGAAGTTTTTTCGTTCCGCGCGGATCGAATAAATTTTCAGCCCGCACGACTTCTTCCGGAACATACATAAGATCATACCCCAACTCTCCGATACCCCGTCCGCACGAACCGTGTCTTCCTCCACCGCGCATCCATTCTTTGATCCGATTCGCCGCAACATGAAATTGAGTGATAACCGGAGCGCGGCAGTCAATGAAATGCCGATCGAGCATATATTCGCCGATCGTGTCTGAAAGTTCCGCCGCTTCTTCGGCTAGAATGATGGGATCAAAGAGCATGAAGCGCGAAAGCAAAGTCTTCACTCCCGGCACGAATGATCCGCTTCCGAATTGGGTGAATGTATGGTGACGCCAGTCGTCGGTGACGACATTGTGCCCCGCCTGAGAACCGCCATTTGCGCGAACGACCAGTGTCGCGCCATATTGTCTACACAGATAATCCGTCATCGTCCCCTTGCCTTCATCCCCGAATCCGAGGCCGACCACGATATACGCTTTGTTATTTTTCATTTCGTCCTCCAAAGGTCCGATAAAAGAAAAGTCCGACCGGTAGTACCGCCCGGACTGTAAATTATACAACTTTATTTTCGGGAGAATTTACTCCCTTAATTATCTCTTGCGGCCTTTTGCCGTTTTATCGTCCGTTGTTTTAATGGCTTTGGTGGATGTGCTTGGCACCAAAGCGCCGGCACCCGTTACCGCAACCAAGTTTTTCGTTGCCGCCGTTGCGCCAAGAACGCCAACCGCGCCTTTCGCTTTCAAAACATCAACGATGTCATCTTCTTCCAAACCGTACAAACGCGCAACGCTCATAGCCATCGTGCTGACGATTTCTTCGTTTCGCTCGACTTCCAAGACGTGTTGCGGATTTTCTCCGGCATCGGTCAGAAGTTTTTGCCACATGCGAGTGATAGATATGTCGGAACCGTTACTGGTGCATCTCGGTCTCACAATGAAAACGTGATAACGCTTCACCACTTCTTTGACGGACTCTAGCATCGTAATTTCTTTTTGATTGATGTCGCCGAACACTTCCTTCGCAAGTGAAGGCAGTGTACCGTGAAGGGCGGGATCCGCCGCATCATAGTACGGTTGTTCGTCACAGATCATAAAGAAGAAACCTTTCGTGCCGTCTCGTTCGAATGATTCGAGCTTCGTATGGCGTGCCGCCGCGTAAAACGCGATGTGATACGCTTCGCCGTCATTACCGCCGCCGTGTCCAGGAATGATCATTTCGTTCAACGCTTCGACCAAAGTCGGAGCGGTCGTTTCGAATTGACTCATTTGGAAAACGCCGTCGGGAGGCAATGCGTGTTCGTCGTCGTGACACATAAACATCACGTTGACGTTATCCGATACGCCTTGCTCATTCAAGAGAGTTATCAGATTCGGTAGGTCCGCTTGGACATGTTGCGGCACTACACTCATCGAGCCGGTACCGTCAATGCTGACGATTATCGGCAAAACAGTTGCAAAGCCGGGATGGAAGCATGATTCTCTCATGCCGCTTTTCAGTTTACGGGGATCCAATATCTCCGCGATGTTGTGATATCTTCCCGTTCTCGACGCTGTCGTTGAACGGGCGAATGTTGCGCCGGTATCGTGCAGTTTTTTTACCGCCGCGGCGTGATCGGTTGGTTTATAAGTTCCACCACCCATGATACGTACTCCTCTAATGATTTTGACCCGGAATTATGCCCCGGGCATGACAAGTTCAACAAACTTCTTCGGACCGAAAAGGCCTTTCGCGATTTGCTGAAATTCTTTATGCGCGACCTCCGCCGTCATCGGCCGGCCTTTTCTGGTCGGCTGTAAACAACGGTTCAAGAATTTCCGTATCGGTTCTTCGACCGAGACGGGGATAACTTTTTCTTTCGGGTCGCCTCCAAGCACGTACACCATGTTCCATGCCGACATATAGATGTCAGATGAAGGAGAGTGAGTACCGCTTTTATCTGTTATTTCGTCCGGAAAGTAACTTCGATATCGTTCATCGATGTAAGGAACTTTTTCCCCGGATCCGATGATGGTCGAAGCCGTCCAGTCGATAATATTTCCGAAATGGTAATCGGTTTGGATCAAAATGTGGTTCGGCGTGAGCGCATTATGTGTGACGCCCGAAGCATGCGCAAAAATAAGACTTTCAAGTACGCGATTCCAAATGAACGTCATTTGTCGGGTATTGACGCCTCTCGGATAAACTTTTCGGACATCTTCGAGCGTAAACCACCCGGTCGGAAATTTCGGAACTTTAAGAAACGTGTTGACCGTTTTTTTATAGGTCACACCCGGCTCTACAAGTTTTACCGACTCAAGAAAGATTGGAATGCGGGCCAAAAACATTTCAGCCGCTTCTTCACCTTCTTTGTCGGTCGAGATCGCTTTCGCCTTTTTTTTCATCAAGTCGAACGCATTCTTTTCCCGTTCCATGAGATCGTTATCGTCCGAGGAATGAGGAACTCTGAGAACGACGGAAGCCGAAACTCCCGCTTTCGAAAGAGCTTCACCCTCAAATATCCCGCACGTGCCGCCCGAGTATTTTCGACCGATTATCGTGTAAACGTATTTTGCCGTTTTGAACGACACCGGAGCATTATCCGGTTTATCTGGCGACGGAGCCGCTTTGTTGCCATAGGTGCCATGCGTCATTTTCCGCTCCGCTTCTTCGTAGAGCGAGTGAATAGCTATGAACACGGTGTGTGCACGATCTTTTAGCGAGTCATCAAACCGGTCCTCATGAGTCATACTCGCGAGCCTACGAAAATTCTTTTTCGCATCCGCCTCCGTTCCAAAAACGTCTTCCGGACACGTTGCATCTTTTAACAATCTTTCGACCGTTTCGAGATCGTTGATATTCATGTTGCTCCCCCTATGTGTGTATATTTTCTTGTGCTTAATAGTGTACTATATACAATTACTAAGCCTAAAAAAATATCGCCTCTGTTATTAAGTTTTCAATGTACTTAGTGTTATTTACACACTATCATAGAACAAAAAATTATGCAAGAAAAATATGTTGTTATGATACAGTATGTTATATTTGTCAACTTTACACGCCAAAAAACCTAAATTGATAGAAATATTCTATTTTTCTATTTTTCTATTTTTCTATTTTTCTATTTTTCTATTTTTCTATTTTTCTATTTTTCTATTTTTTGCCCCCGTAACTTCTTATGATACCCTATCGCGAAACGGTGCGCCTCGCTGTCCGCAAGCAGTATCTCCTTTTCGTGTGCTCTCGCAATCTTCTGGTCTCCTATTATCATCTTTGCGCGGTGATGTTCGTCTTTTACCACCCCGACCACGGGTATTTGTATGTCGTATTTCATGAGGACATTCGTAACCGCATTCACCTGCCCCACTCCCCCATCGACAGCTATGACCCCCGGCATTTTCCACTCATTGTGAGCCAGCCGACGTTCCAGCATCTCGGTGAGATGGGCTGTATCGTGTACACCCTTGACCTCGCGAATTTTAAATTTCCGATACTCACTCTTCACCGCCTCCCCATTCTCCACCACCGCCATCGCCCCCACCGTATCCGTTCCGCCCAAGTGCGCGATATCATAACACTCAATCCTCATTTCACTTGGAGGTTGGACCTCCAAGTGATTTTCGCGCTTTATCAACGAAACATCACGGATGTGACCGAGCGAGAATATTGTTTTTTTGAGTTCTGTGGCTTTTTCAAATTCTTCTTTTTTTGCGGCTGCTTTCATTTCCTTCATAAGTTTCGTAACAAGATCTTTTTTCTTTCCGCGAAAGAAAAAAACAATGTTCCGTATCGTCCGGGCGTATTCCTTTTTTGATATCGCGCCCGAACACACGCCGGGGCAAAGTCCGATCTGTGCGTTGAAGCACGGTTTACAAAGGTTCAACCTTCGGGAATCCCGAAGGTTGAACCTTTGTAAGGAACACGGAACACAACTATCTCGGTATGGGAAAATCCTGCGCACTATCTTCATCGCTTCTTTCAACTGCCCGCCATTCGTGAACGGGCCGAAATAATGCGCGTAGTCAGCCGTATATAATATTCTCTCTCTGACAAGAAGCACACGCGGAAAATCTTCTTTGGTAATGACAACATAATTAAAGCTCTTATCATCTTTCAGGTCGGTATTATGATGCGGTTTGTATTTGCGAACGAGCTCGGCTTCCAAAATGAGTGCTTCCAAAACGGAATCAGTCTGTTCAAAATCAACGCGGACGGCGCGTTCGAGCATCTGCACAATAAGCGGCCCGCGCGTCACCATAATATCCGACGAAAAATAGCTCCGCACACGGTCGCGAAGCGAAGTCGCCTTCCCTATATATAGTATCGTCCCTTTGGCGTCCTTAAAAAAGTACACGCCGGGTGCATCGGGTAATTTATTCATCGCCACGCCGTAGCCTTTGGCGAAGGCGGGTATTTGTTCCAAAATGCTTGACATAGTATTATGATTGTGATAGTATATAATCAATAGCAGTTTTTTGCAACAATCACTTAAAGAGGTGAAATTATGAACGACAAATTAAAAGCACGGTTGGTGTTAGAAATTCAAGAAGAAGAAACGGTGAAAACTAAGGGTTACTTGTCAACTCCATACGGCGTAATTTCAGCAGTATTATGGGTTTTAGAGTATTCGCAACAATACGGCGTTATGTTATTGCCGACAAGGGGACACAAACCCGTCGATAAAGAAGAAATCCACCAAAGAACGAAAGAAATGTTACAGGAAAGGGTAATACCTTTTCAAAACAAAATCGACTACTCTTATACCGTAAAAATGGCTGTAGGCGATATGGATGAATTTCTTTTACGGCTCGGCGTGTTTTTAGTCGATACTCGTAAAAAATACAAATAACATTCGGCATAGTTTTACACCCCGCAACGTCGTGCAAGCGACTTTGCGGGTTTTTCTATTCCAAAAATCCGGATTTTAGCGTACTATTGGAGTATGAAAAACACACCTGTTCGACGCGGCTCACAGCCTGCGGAAAAAATAATTCTCATAACCGGCGGCGCAGGCTTTATTGGGTCACATTTGATTGAGCGACTCGTTGCCGACCCGAATAATCGTGTCATCTCGCTCGACAACTATTTCACCGGCAAAGAAGCAAACCACATCAAAGGCGCGGAATATCGTCGCGGGCACACTAAAGATATTGAAAAACACATTTCGGAAACTCCCGATATTATTTATCATTTGGGCGAATATTCTCGCACGGCTGTTTCAATCGAAGAACCAAATGTTGTTTTTGATATGAATACCGTCGGCACAATCGCAGTACTTGAATTCTGGCGAAAAAATAAATGTAAATTAGTGTATGCCGGCTCGTCAACAAAATTCGCAGACAAGCGAGCCGATGGAATAGAGGGTCGCGACCTTTCTCCGTATACATGGTCAAAGGCGTCAAATACCGAACTCGTGGCGAATTATGGAAAATGGTATGAACTTCCCCATGCTACTGTGTACTTTTCAAATGTGTACGGTCCACGCGAAAACTCCGGAAGATATGGAACAGTCGTTGAAATATTCAAAGAGCAATATCTCACGGGAATTCCGCGAACCGTCCGACTTCCCGGAACACAAAAAAGAATTTACACACACGTCATTGATACCATTAACGCACTTCTTCTGATCGGAGAAAAAGGTATGGGTGATGGATATAATATTGCTTCGGACGAAAAACACACCACGCAAGAAGTTGCGGAACTTTTTGGTGGTGAAATGGAAATGTTGCCCGCCCGAAAAACAAGTCGCCCCGATTCAACCCTTGACCTTACTCTCATAAAAAAACTTGGCTGGAAAGCGGAGCATTCGCTTAAAGAATATATTGAGGAAATTAAAAATAAAAAAGCATGAAAAAAATTCTCATTTTTTCACTCGGATATTATCCCGAACCGGTAGGTGGTGCTGAGGTGGCGATTAAAGAAATCACTGACCGTATTTCGCCCGATGAAATTGAATTTCATATGGTTGCTCTTGGGTATGATAAAAAAACTCCGCGTGTTGAAAAAGTCGGAAATGTTACCGTTCATCGTATTGGTTTTTCTCGCGACAGCATAACCGTTCCAGACCTCAAAAAATTTCCACTGCATTACAACAAACATCTCTTTCTTTTTTGGGCTCCGATGAAAGCGCTTTTTCTCAACAGAAAATATCATTTTGACACCTCATGGGCAATGATGGCACATCCATGCGGAGTTCCACAGGCGATTTTCAAGATACTTGTTCCCAAAGTTGCGAGCATTTTAACGCTTCAAGAAGGCGACCCGCCGGAATATATGGAAAAATTATATAAACCGATTTTTCCTCTTTTTAAACGCGCGTTTACTAAAGCCGATGTTGTGCAAGTCATCTCGAATTTTCTTTCTTCGTGGGCGAGGAAAATGGGATATGTGGGCGATATCATTTTCATTCCGAATGGTGCGAGTACGGAAGCTTCGAAAACTTTCCCGGGGGACGAACTTGAAGCTTTTAAAAAACAAGTCGGAAAAAAACCAGGAGATATTTTTATCGTTACCGTTTCGCGACTTGTTACAAAAAATGCCGTTGATGATATTATCCGCGCGCTCGGTTTCCTCCCCGCGAACATCAAACTGCTCGTCGTCGGCGGAGGCGAAGACGAAGAAAAACTCAAGCAAATGACAAAAGACCTTTGCCTCGAAGACCGCGTGTACTTCACCGGACACGTCGACCGCACCATGACCGCAAAATCGCGGGCCATCTCGGAAATATTCTGCCGGCCGAGCAGGAGCGAAGGATTCGGAAATTCATTCGCGTCCGCCATGGTCTCGCGACTTCCTATTATCGCTACACAAGAAGGAGGTATCGCCGATTTCCTCTTTGACGAAAAACGAAACCCCGACAAAGAAACGACCGGATGGGCTGTTGACAAAGATTCACCCGCGCAAATTGCCGAAGCCGTAAAAGATATTCTCGCCCGTCCCGACCAAGTGAAAAAAGTTACCGACCATGCTTACCAAATGGTGACTACGCAATACAATTGGAACTTTATCGCGAAAGATATGAAAGAAAAAGTGTTTGATGTCGCTATCGCAAAAAAACTTGCATAATAATTGAATTTGTGGTATAAAAACAAACAGACAATATCGTCTGTTTGTTTTTTTGATTTTAGAGGAGATTTGAAATGACGCCAAAAATGGGTATAATATTCCGTTCCTACGCAAAAAAACAAGAACTGGTTCCCGAAGTGGTGGAACGAACAATCATAAGCATAAAGCAAGCTATGAGTATTAGATTTTTTGATACTCCGTGCTTTGAAAAAATATTTGTCATGGTACCAACCGATTACGATTGTGGGTTTACCGCAGAAGAACTTGAAAAACGAATTACAGAAGAGTCGCTTTCTCTTTGGGTAGACGTTCTTCCTTGTCGCGGACATCATAGTTGTCAAGTTTTGAACTCAGCAATGATCAGAATGCAATGGTATCACATACGTTTTTGTTTAATTATGTCACACAAAGCAATATCATACCTCACGTCGGAAACAATGCGAAAAGTTATCTTCGCGCTTTATCAAAACTTTCACGTAGTCGGGGTAAGAATAAAAGAGTTGAATGATGTTCAGGAATCACCAATTCAAAATACCTTTGCAGTATGGGACATCAGAATGATGCCATATGAAAAGCGTCAATGGGGTTTTGACTCTGAACTCGGTGTTGAAGAAGTCGCTCCGCTTATTCGTCTTCAAAAACTGTACGGAAAATGCGCTGCGGTCATAAGCGCCGAAGGTTCGCTCAATATCCGCGGGTCCGAAGACGGAAAAGCCCGTCACAAAGAAGTCCGCGATACGAAACGCGCCCGGCAAGCGCAAGAAGCCGCCCGCCTCGGCGTCACGCTTGAGTTCGTAAAAGAAAACATCGTAGAATTATAGCAGTTAAGTCCCGCGCAATGCGGGACTTTTTTACAACACGTATTTTAACTCCTGTCCCGGAGGTCGAACCTCTTGGTCTAAAGCTATTTGACACAATGATTGTGTTTGTGTTATAATGAACCCAGCTGGTCATAATTATTTTTCTATCACAAACGAAGGAGGACGGAAATGTCCGATCTAACTAACCTAATTACCTATGTTTTTAACGCTCACTCTGTCGGAGCAACAGAGCCGTCAAAATCGGTTCGGAAATGGGACGGGAAAACTCCCTACGCGATCCACCCGGTTTGGTGTGCCATGACGATCTTAGCGGAGACATCCCTCCCCGAAGACGTCCGACAACGAGGAGTAAAAGCGCTTCTGCTTCACGATATACTGGAGGATACCACTTTCGATCTGCCCGAAGAAACTCCGGAAGACGTAGCTCTTCTTGTTCGCGGGATGACATTTGTTTCATTTGACGAAGAAGTAAAGTTGATCTGGGAAAGGTCCGATGAAGTTAAACTTTTAAAGCTCTACGACAAAACATCCAACCTTCTCGACAGTACATGGATGAGTTTTTCAAAACGCGAGCAATACGAGGAATACTTGATCGATCTCTGTCTTGATACCGAACCCGTATATGGCGAGCTAAATATTCATCGGATCGCCAAAGCGATATGCGACAAATAACTGTCCACCAAAAGTAAATGTAAGCCCCGCGCAACGCGGGACTTTTTTATAACACGTATTTTTAACTCTGTCTGAGTGGTTTCACCTCTCAGGCACCTGAGCCTTTACGTGGCATACTTTTCCCGTGGACAATTCGTTCGAAAATTGCGATAATTTTGGAATGGAACCATACGATTTTTTGCTGAACACGATACAGGAGGCGGGAAAACTGCTTTTGCAAAAACGCGACCTGGGGTTTGAAACTTTGGCGAAAGACGGCGATCCGAAGAATGTTGTGACGAGCGTCGACATGGCGGTGAACGAATTTATCATAGGGGAGATCCGACGCGAATTTCCGAGTCATGATATTTACTCCGAAGAAGGAGGCGGGAGCGAAGGCGCAAAAGAATTTTTCTGGACGATCGACCCAATAGACGGGTCCGCGAATTTTGCGCGGTCTATCCCCCACTTTGCAATATCCATAGGCTTGCTTCAAAACGGCGAACCGTTTTTGGGCGCAGTATTCAATCCCGTCACGAGTGAATTGTTCAGTTTTAAAAAAGACGGCGGAGCATTTTTAAATGGCAAGCAAATTTTTGTATCAAAAATTACGGACCTCTCAAAGTCATATGTTTTCTTTCACGCCGGAAGAAAAAATGAACTTCACGAATGGGGTGGCAAGTCGTATGCCGCACTTCTCGAACACGCGCGCAAGACCCAGAATTTCGCCGGTTCGTCGCTCGATACCTGCTTCGTCGCCGCGGGGAGAACAGAAGCGAACGTCTACGGAACGCTTTCAACCCTCGATATAGCCGCCGCCATCGGCATTTTGAAGGAAGCCGGCGGAATTATCGCGAATGAAAAAGGAGAAGAAATTTCATACAGCAAAGAACCGCAGAAGATATTTATGGCGAATAATAGGGAGATATTGGATCAACTTTTGAAAATTTTGTAAATAAATAATAGAAAAATAAAAAGATAGAAAAATAGAAAGATTAACGACGACGCCGTTATTTTTCTATTTTTCTATCTTTTTATTTTTTTATATCAGAGTTGATGCAACTCCCTCTGTCTTCTCTTTTCCTCTTCACTTCGAAGCGCATCGCGCTTTTTTTTGTACTCGTTAACCAGTTCCTCCGAAACCGGTTTATCATCTAAAATATTCAAAAGAATATTTTTCCAAAAAGATATCCGCTCCTTCGTTAAAAGATGTAAATTCCCTTCCGTTTTGTTGAGCGAACCGGTGTAAAACTGGAGCAGCTCTCCCAATTTAAAAACGCGCATAAGCCGAAGGGAAAGATACTCGCCCTCTCTGCGATTTTCTCTGATATATTTCGTTATCCATCTCTCCAGTTTGAGATTGTAAAGACAAAGATAATTCAAAAATCGCGCGACGCTCTCATACTTATTGCCAAAAAGGATCGCCGTGTGATCCAAGAGATACACGTCATTCCCGACAACGCGAAAATTGTGAGGAACAAAATCTTCGTGCGTCAAAAAATCGGAATATCGTTCGATATTTATGGCATTATCCGTCAGGAATTTTTCCGCAAGTAGCATTTCATCGCGCAACGTCGGGTCAGCAGAAATACAATTCATTGAATATTTGGAGAACGCACCGAGATATTCCCGTGCGCCCCAGTTCTTCCAGACTGACCGAACAATCTTTGAATGAGAATATGCCGTTGAGTGAATGCTCTCGAACATTTTAAAAACACCGAGCGAAAGGAAAAATTGTTCTTCGTCCATGTGTTCGAAAAACGCTTTCGACTCCTCAATAAATTCGGAAACAATAACAACGAACTTCCCCGCTTTCGCAAACAAAAGCTCCTCCGGCAACAAGATCGGCTTGTAAGCGAAATTTATTTTTTTTATCGTTTCCCTGCATAGGTGTTCGTGAGACAGCTCTTTCTTTCCGAAATCGGTACTGCTTGCCTTTATCGCTACCTTTTTTTCGTCCGAAATTCGCCGACCGGTCAATACCAGCTTTTTTCCACTCATCAAAAACCTCTCGCCCATGGTATGGACCTGATCTGTATCAAGCGAAAACCCGAGAGAAAAAATTACAGGCAAAAGGTCCGAGAGCTCCCGCTCGCGATACGCATTCCACTCGTTCTTATTTTCTTTCGGAATGTTCATTTTGTTTCATTAAAGATATCCGTAAGCTTTTGCATGTGGTTCTCCCATGAAGCCCGGTATTCGACCAGTTCTTTCTCCGGCGGCAAACCGAACGGCAATATTTCCGGCGGGCGGCGCGGAATATCGGAAACTTCCGATATCGCTCTCTTTTGCGCAAAACGCTGAGCCATTTTCAGAAATAAATTTTTTGAAGATCGCGCGATCGCCGTTTTGTCGTCAAAGTGGATAATAAACGGTCGGCGAGTTGTAAGAGCGACCAGAGCGGAAGGAACTTCAACCGATGCTCCATTCTCTGCATACAAAATATCCGCTTTTCGGACGGCGCAAAAAAGAGTCGCAGTAAATCGAGCGAGACGAAAAATAAGCGGCAGGCGTTTATTTACCGAATAAATACGAACTCCGGAAGACTCCTCCGGCAAGCGCGCATACGTAACAACACTGACATCGTGCCTCTTCGCTAAATTTTCCGCAAGTTCTTTGGCATAAACCGCCATATCTTCCGTATCGGGCGGATAAAACGGCGCGGCAATAACTATCCTCATTTTCGTATTGTACCACATTATTTTTCTCCTTTCCATTTCGATCTCCGCGCGTAAAAAATTGGCGCAGCTATTTACACTATGATACAATAAGAGTCAGCGATAAATTTATATATTATTAAACACACATTGCTATGAGCAATAACAAAAAGCACAACAAACACGCGCCAACAGCGGCAACAGGTTATGGCGAAGGAGTTACCGAGAGGCGCCTTGAGCCGACGGTTCATAATGAACCGACAGAGAAGCCCGTTCCGACCGCACCCGCTGCGGAAAAAATTTCGGACGCCATCGAAACAAAAACAGAAGAGATAAAAGAGATGAACGCAGAGATCGCATCGGTCAGCGCGGAACTCGCGCGCAAAACCGCATCTCAGGAATCGGTTTCTCTTAAGACCGATGCCGAAATAGTGCAACCAAAAGGACCAGCCTCACTCATGGTTCCGGTCGCCATCATCGTTGCGGGCGCCCTGATTGCCGGGTCCATTCTCTATAACGGATCGCGGACACCCGCAGTACCGAAAGACGCGGCCTATCTCAATGTGGCGGCTCAACTGAAAAAAGGTACCATCTCCGAAGAAGTCGGGCTCAACAAAAAAACTTTTGCGAAATGCCTTGAAAGCGGAAAATATACGGCACCCATAAAAGTGATTTCCGACGCCGGAGTAAAAGCGGGAATTCAGGGAACACCCTTCAGCGTCATGATCACTGCGAGCGGGAAAAAATTTGTCATCAACGGTGCGTTGCCGACCGAAAATGTGAAAGCCATGATTGAATCCGCCCTTAAGGGAGATGTCACGGACGCGGTCGAGATTGATATTCCGCCCGTCACAGCGAAAGACCACCTCACAGGTAACCCGAACGCGGAAATAAAGATCGTCGAGTATTCCGATACCGAATGTCCGTTCTCAAAACGGTTCCATCAGACCATGATCGATATTATGAAAGAGCAAGGGACGAATGGCAAAGTTGCTTGGGTATATCGATCATTTCCGCTCGACGGCTTGCATCAAAAAGCACGTTACGAAGCCGAAGCGGTGGAGTGCGCATTTGAACAAGGCGGGAATGCAAAGTATTGGGAATATTTGGATCTTCTCTTCAAAGTCACCCCATCAAATGACGGGCTTGATTCAGCACTTCTCTAGGGAAATAACCGGATTTGACAATACACCTCAAGCCATGGCTTGAGGTGTATTTTTGTTTGACAGAGCCTCGTTTAATTGATACGCTGTCTACGGTATTTTTAGTTTGTTCACTGAAATTTCATAAACTAAATACTAATTCATTTTTCGCTATTATTAGCCGAAGGAGGATATTAAAATGAATGGAACGTACTTTTTGTACGGATGTTTGGGTGCGGGTTTTATCGGACTTGGTTTTGCTTATTGGAAAGCGAAATGGGTCGAAAAACAGAATCCCGGAAATGAAAAAATGCAGGAAATCAGTAAGCTGGTCCGCGAAGGAGCTATGGTTTTTCTTAAACGAGAATACAAAGCTCTGTTTAAAGTGGTTCTAGTGGCGACGACTGTTATCTACCTTCTGAATTGCTATTATATGGACAATCCTGCTCTTCGTTGGGTGGCGTTTTCGTATCCGATTGGAGCAATATTTTCAGCTCTTACCGGATATCTCGGTATGCGTGTGGCAACTCTTGCCAACTGCAGAACAGCTCAAGCTGCGATGGTCAGTCTTAAAGCGGGACTGGGTGTTGCTTTTGGTGGCGGTGTCGTCATGGGAATTTATGTCGCTTCATTCGTAGTAATCGGTATTTCAGGACTTTTTCTGTTTTACCTATGGCTATTCGGAAACGACATGGCAACGATTAATCAAATCACTTTACCGGTTTTACTTACTTATGGTGCCGGTGGGTCTACTGTTGCCATCTTTGCTCGCGTTGGTGGAGGTATTTATACCAAAGCCGCTGACGTAGGTGCGGACATTGCCGGAAAAATCGTTGCTGGAATTCCTGAAGATGACCCTCGTAACCCTGCGGTAATCGCCGATAACGTTGGCGACAACGTGGGAGACATTGCCGGTATGGGAGCAGACCTATTTGAATCTTGCGCCGGAGCGATTATCTGCGCTATGATTTTCGGCGCTTATGTCGGAGATATGGGGCTCGCTATTCTTCCTTTGGCGCTTGCCGGAGCTGGTATTATCGCTTCAATTATCGGTTCATTTTTTGTCGGAACAAAAGAAAACGGAAATCCGCAAACAGCTCTCAATATGAGCAATTTTGTTTCGCTCGCTTTGATGATTTTGTTTGCTTATCCAATCGTTGTGTATTTATGTCCTGAAACATTCATAAGTGGAGGAGTTGCTTCTCTACAATCCAGTGTTATTTATTGCCTCATTATCGGTGTTGTGGTTGGTGCACTTATAGGTTTTGTCGCTCAATATTTCACTTCTTCCGATTTTGCTCCGGTAAAAATGGTTGCCAAAGCGGCTGAATCTGGCGCAGGAACCGTCGTTATTGCCGGCCTCGCCGTAGGAATGTTATCCGTAGTACCAATCACAGTGGTTCTCGTCATTGGAATGAAGCTTGCGTATTATCTTGCCGGTTTCTTCGGTGTCGCGGTTGCTTCATCTGGGATGTTAGCAACGGTAGGTTCTCAACTTTCCGTTGATGCATACGGTCCTATTGCGGACAACGCCGGCGGTCTTGCTGAAATGGCTGGACTTCCTGAACAAGTTCGCGAACGTACCGACAAACTTGATGCGTGTGGCAACACAACGGCAGCAATGGGTAAAGGATATGCTATTGCGTCAGCTGCACTTGCGGCAGGATGTTTGTTTGTTGCCTATCAAATAGCAACCGGACTTTCCGCTATTGACTTGGGTAGCGTGGATGGTTTGACCGGCGGATTTATCGGCGCGGCAATTCCATTCGTTTTCTCTGCACTGGCATTTTTAGCGGTTGGTGATGCTGCCCATGACATAGCATTGGAAGTTGCACGGCAATTCCGAGAAATTCCCGGATTACTTGCCGGAGTTATCGGTGTAAAAGCTGATCACGTAAAATGCGTAGACATCGCAACAAAAGCGGCTCTCAACAAAATGATACTTCCCGGTTTGATTGCTCTTTTTAGTTCAATCCTTGTCGGTTTTATCGGCGGAAAAGTAATGCTCGGCGGAATGCTAGCAGGCAACTTATTGGTGGGTGTAGCTCTTGCTATAACTTTATCAAATGCCGGTGGTGCATGGGATAATGCCAAGAAATACATAGAAAGCGGTGCTTTTGGTCCTGAAAACGGCAAAGGTTCCGAAATGCATAAAGCGGCCGTAGTCGGCGATACGGTCGGTGACCCATGTAAAGATACCGCAGGTCCATCTCTTAATATTCTCATTAAACTGATAACCATTGTTGCGCTTATTATCGCGTACATGATTTAGAAATGAGTTAAACAAAACACAAGGCATGCCGAAAGACATGCCTTTTTCTATTAAGGGCGTAAATTTACCGCCACAAAAAAATTGACAAATCATTATCGTCGTGATACATTCAGGAGCGGAACTCTGTTCCTGTACACAAACACCAACTCAACAACAAAAGGAGACTCTCATGAAAATGGGAACCAAAATATCGCTTTTACTCGGACTCAGCTTACTCCCCTTCTTGGTCTATGCCGCGCCAGCGCTCGTTTGTCCCGAGCTCACCGGTCCGCAAAAATTCATAGGATTCTTCTCGTGGATGGGGACTCTCAAGATCATGTCGATAGTCGGCATCGTCGTGAGCGTTTCAATACTATTTTACAGGGAGATCGGTCGATTATTCGGACTCTTCCTCCATGTTCCGAAAGAGGTATATGAAGGAGCTTTGTATCTCGTCATTCTTTCGCTTATTATTTCCGGGCTCTATGTTTCTCCCGAGAACCAAACGTGGTTCAGCCTCTCGGGGTGTCTGCTCTTTGCAGGTGCAATAGCGTGGACGGGATATATTCACGACATTGAGAAAAGTGAGACCCGATACTTTGCCGTCCTGTTCGCCGTATGGTCTGTCGTCGCTTTACTCTATCAAAGTCAGGTGATCGGTTTTATTGCCATTGCCGCGCTTATGGGGATCGTGGGGTTCTCCATGTGCGTCACTCCGCTTTGCTATGCATTCGGTTTCAAAGACGAGACCGCACTTGGAAACGCGACATCAACGGCTTTCGTAATACTTGCAGCTTTCGTGGGTTTGCGCATTGCGGGGATAACCGTTCCTTTTGTTCAGGTTTTTGAAAGCGGCGCTTTTTGGCTCGGAAGTTTTGTGATGTTCTTAGGACTTCTTATTGCTTCGTCCAAATGGTACGACAGTTTGTTTCCGTATCCGCTTATGCAAGGATTAACCATCGCGGCGGGAATGCTGGCGATTGGTCTCGGAAATGTTTACGGCATCGGCCCACTTCACGGAATTGGCGGAACTTTCTTCGTGTTGTATCTGATCGAAAAACCGTTCGAAATACCAGCAAGAAGCCTGACAGGTTATGCATTAATAACTCTCGCAGTCAGTGTTTCGCTGGGACTCGCCGTTTGGTGGGCAACGAACCATACGGATATCGTCAGCTATTATTTGCACTTTTAATTAAGTAGACCGCGTGATACATATTTGCGCAAACATTCAATGCTTATCTTTCTTGCGGAAGATAAGCATTTTTTAACGCCACATTTGCGTTTTTTTGTCAAATATGGTACAATGGAAGCATGATTGAGCCTAAGTTTGAAGACCTTATTACTGCAATGAATAATCCCTCAGAGGAGGATAAAGCGCTTATTAAAAAGGCGTTCGATTTTGCCGTTCACGCTCACGGAACGCAAGAGCGTTTTTCGGGTGAACCGTATTTCAACCACTGTTTTGCTGTTGCTATGAACCTGGCGCAGTTCCGTATGGAAACAAAAGTCATTGCATCGGGATTGCTTCATGACACACTTGAAGACACGAACGTCAGTCCGAAAGAATTTGAAACGCTGTTTGGAAAAGAAATTCTTTTCCTTGTCGAAGGTGTGACAAAGCTCGGAAAATTGAAATATCGCGGAGAACAGCGGCACGTGGAATCTCTGCGAAAACTTTTCATTGCGACGACCCGCGACATCCGCGTTCTCATCATCAAACTCGCCGACCGCCTGCACAACGCAAGCACGCTCGAATACGTGCGGCCCGACAAACAAAAAAGGATCGCGCTCGAAACGCTTGAGATCTACGCCCCCATCGCCTATCGTCTCGGAATGGGTGCGATAAAGCACAAATTGGAAGAACTCGCCTTTCCTTATGCGTATCCGGAAGAATACAAAAAAGTAAAAGAACTCCTGAAGGTGCGAGAGGACGAAATAAAAAAACGTTTGGAAAAATTCTACCGTTCGCTCAAAAAGGAGATCGCACAGACAGGCTACAAACATTTTCGCACGTCGAACCGGATGAAGGGGGTCTTTAGCCTCTACAAAAAATTGGCGAAGAACAACATGGACATAACGAAGATCTACGATGTTATGGCAATACGCGTTATCGTGCCAACCGTCGCGGATTGTTACGGAATACTCGGAGTCATCCACGCAAACTGGCGCCCGCTTCCCGGTCGCATCAAAGATTATATCGCCTTTCCAAAACCGAACGGCTACCAAAGCTTGCATACCACCGTATTTACCGGCGACGGCGGCATTATCGAAGTGCAGATCCGCACAGAAGAAATGCACCGCGAGGCGGAGTATGGTATCGCATCGCACCTCGGATACAAAGAAGGCATTACCAAAAACAAAACGCGGATCGAAGACCTGGGGAAAAAATATGCGTGGTTCAAACAATTGGTTGAACTGCAAGAGAATGTTTCCCAGACGGGAGAATTTTTGAACCAGCTCAAGGTGGATTTTTTTGAGAATCGCGTCTTTGTATTTACTCCAAAAGGAGATGTTATCGACCTGCCTGAGGGGTCAAGCCCGATAGATTTTGCTTACGCCATTCACTCGGAGATCGGCAGTAAAATATCCGGAGCAAAAGTGAACGGAAAATTCGTCGGCATCGATGCAGAACTCCGTAACGGCGACATCGTCGAGGTGGAAACAAAAAAATCGGTTTCCCCGACGCGCAAATGGCTTGAGAACACAAAAACAACACTTGCCAAACGCCATATCCGCATGTCTCTCCAGGAAAAAAACCTCCCGCCGAAAGTATAACGATGTATAAGTATCTCGTATAAGTATAGGTATACGACAAAAATTCTGGACACCCGGTGTCCAGAATTTTAATTTATTACGTTTGTACCGGAGCGAGGTTGTACCTCGGTCCAAAACGTTTTAAATTTCACCGCAAAGCTCCGTATATTTTATACACACGTTTTGTCCAAAGTTGGCGTCGGGCGTTCATGTATTCGGATTGATCGAACCCCGGAATTCTTTCGGTAATCTTCGGCAAAGATTTTCTCTCCAACAAAACCAAATTATCCGAGAATAATTGAAGCACCGTTTCTTTTTTTTCTTTCGGAAGTTTTGAGATTTCCATACAAATGGCATTCCGCCACTCTTTGAGTTTCTGACCGAGCCCTACCCGGCACAAATTGGCAAAACATTCCGCGTATAAATAATCCGGCCCGACCATTTCCGCCATATCGAACAGATCGCGGAGATTTTTCATGCAAAAATCCTGTTCTATAAATTCTATCGTAACTCCTTTTTTCCGGTATTCCAGCCCGACTTTGCCCAATTGTTCGTTGATGAGCCCTTCGGTCTTCAGGAGTTTGTCCTCCAAAATGCACATATCATAGTCCGAACCCTTCATCCCGCTTTTCGAGTTGATAACATTTTCATCGCTGTACCCTTTCGTCCGCGACCCGAACGGAAAAACGCCGATGAATTCCGGAAATTGAGAAAGCTCTCGCTCAAGCCGTTTCGCGATCTCAAAAACTTTCTCGTTCTTCTTCCCTTCAATATTCATCGCATCAATAAGCTTATCCGGACAGAGTTTATTATTTTTCACCTGTCGCCTCCCCACAAAAAACAAGGTCTCTCAAAGACCGAAACCCGCCTTAATACTATCCCGCCCTCCACTATCTGTCGATATTGAAATTAGGACATCCGATGTCCTAATTTCAGAGTTCTTCTTTTATCGTACCAGCATTCAAATATCCTGATTTAAAATTATATTGCAATTGCTCCAAAAATAAAATTCCGTCTTTCGGAAAGAATCTTTTTTCTCCGATATCAGAATAATTTCTTATTCCTTCATTCGCAACGAAGCTTGCAAATTTTTCATCCCCTTCAATAACAACCACACCGTCAACCAGTCGGCAGGTCGCAAGTACTGTTTGAGAACCATCATTTTGCAATTTGTAAATTTCCACGTATTTCATAAAAGATGTTAAAATTTCTTAATTTCCCATTCATCGGACGATGATATTCTGCCGCTCTCCGATATCATATTTCCGATTTTTTCCACTCTACTAAAAAAAGCCGAAACTTCTTTTTCAGGCAATAGCTCATTTAGTAAATTTTCTAAAATTCTTTGCGATGCATCATCTTCAAGAAATCGTTTTATTTTTTTAATAAAATCCTCGGAAAAGTCCTCATCAAAAAATTCATTCGGACCAAAGAAAAAATCATCCTCGCAAAAAGAGCAACCGTTGTCAATGGCATGGACTGAAATTTTTTTGTTTGTTTCCGAACACAGTAAATTGTATTTATGACGATCGCTGTTATGAATTAAGAGATCAAAAATCCATAATGTTTTCATTTGATCCCTAAAGGATTTTTCCTCTCTTAGTTTATTTTTATTTTCGTTATATTCAATGTCAATATACGCTTCAGTATCGGGAATAAACATCTGTACGCTCCCGATTTTTTCGTCAATTTCTTTTACAACGGTGGGTGGAACAAGATGTAAATCAAAAAACAGATCTACTAAATATGCCGCCCTTTCACGCTTATAAAACGTGTGCGGTTCAGCCTTGCCAAAAACATCCTCACCAACGGACGGTTTAAAAACCCCTTTCTCTCCATTAGTGAACTCAACGAAATAACTTTCATTTACTCCTCCTCCTAACTTCTTTGAATATTTCTTCTCCGCATTCTCCAAGCTCGGAAAACTTCCTTTTTCTTTTTTATTCTTTTCGCTCTCGTCGTATAACTCAGTAATTTCTTCTTCCGAAACATCCGAATCAAGATCCGGTTTGAACTCACCATCTCTGGAACCGACAACGGCTTTAAAAAAATCTTCGAGTTTCATAGAATTTATTTCTTCTTCTGTTTCCAGACATTATTTTCGAGTGCATTTTTTGCCGCCATCTGCTCGGCGTCTTGTTTGGAACGGCCGACCCCTTCGGCGATAAGCTGGCTTCCGAGATACACGCCGATCTTAAATTGCTTGTCGTGATCCGGACCGGTTTCCTCAAGAACTTTATAGGACGGCGTAATACCGCGAACTTCCTGCGCTTTTTCTTGGAATAAACTCTTAGAGTCTTGCCAGAGCCCTTTGCCTACCACCTCGTCGTCGTGAGTAAGAATATGTTTCGCGATAAAATCCGCCGCAACATTGTAGCCACGGTCAAGATAGATGGCGCCAATCACCGCTTCGATCGTATTGGCAAGAATATATTGCCGTGCTTTTCCGATATCTTTCGCTTCGCCCTTGGAAAGCAGGAGCATCTCTCCCAAGTGAAGATCCATAGCGATTCCCGAAAGGATATTCGCATTCACCAAACCGGCACGGTACGCCGTAAGGGTCCCCTCCGGTTCGTTCGGATATTTTTTAAAAAGGAAATCGGTCGATACCAATTCCAAAACCGCGTCCCCGAGAAATTCGAGACGCTCATTGTGTACGAGCCCTTTCTCTTTGGACTCGTTCAGATAGGAACGATGAGTAAAGGCTTCGCGGAGGATATCCTTATTTTTAAATATAATTCCCGTCTGTTCTTCGAATTTTGTAAAATCTGGTTTCATAATAATAGCATTAATTCGTTCTGTTTTAAAAAATTTTCAATTTTCAATTTTACAATTTTCAATCAATTTTCAATTTTGCAATTTTCAAACCCGAACGACGCCGTCGTGTTTGAAAATTTTTTCATTGAAAATTGATTGAAAATTAAAAATTGTAAATTGAAAATTATTATTCTTCCCCCTTTTCCTTCCCCAACAGCACCTCCACCCCCTTCGTAATTATAGGCAGAATATCGTCGTAAAAATTGAGATCAGCAATATCATTAATCTTGACCCACCGCACATCATCGAGTCCACCTTTTTCTTCTTCCAGGCGAAGTTCTCCATACGGAGCTTCGGCGAGAAAATAGCAGACGTTCTTGCGATAGCGTCCAAGCTCCGGACTGTTGGCAATATATTCGTTCTCTCCAAGTTTTTGTTTTATTGTAATATCGGCATTGATCTCTTCTTTGATTTCGCGAATGGCACATTCTTCCGTGGTCTCCTCGCCGTCGATCTTTCCTTTAGAGAGCGTCCAGTGCCCGAAAATGTCATGAACGAACGCGAGATAATACTCACCCTCATGGAGAGAATACACCACCGCACCGGCGAGCTGTTTCAAGGGCAGCTGTTCGCGCGGAACATTTTGATTTCTCTTTTTGCCGATATCGTCTTTTCCCGGCTCTCCCAGCTCTTTGTATACCGCACCCAAAACACCGTTCACGAATTTTCCGCTCGTCTCCCCGCCAAAGGTCTTGGCAAGTTCGATCGATTCATTGATTGCGACTTTTGGCGGAACATCGGAATGATCGGAAAAAAGGAGCTCATAGAGGCCGATGCGCAGGATGTTGCGATCGATTACGGATATACGCTCAAGAGGCCACTCAGGGGCGGCCTTTAAAATAATGGAATCAAGAACTTCGTTTTTTTTCACGACACCAAGAGTGAGTTCTTTAATAAAAGAACCATCAGAAAGACCGGGGGCAAATTCCGTAACATCGCGTTCCAGTATGTCCGGGACCGTCTCGTCTTTTTTATCTCGAAAGTCCCACTCAAAGAGTGTTTGAAGGACTATCGATCTTGAAAGGTGCCTGTTTGCCATAGTGTGCAATACACTGTTAATGTACTAATACTATTTTAAATTCGCTTAAAAAACGATTCAATGAACGTTCTATTTCTCCGTTTTTTCGGTTTTCTTCGCAGTCTTTTCGAGCTTCTTCGCCTTCTTCTCCACCTTCTTCATGACGTTGACAGCCGGTTTTCCGCGATATGTGCCACAAACCACGCAAGCGTGATGCTTCACATGAACCGATTTGCATTTTGAGCATTCCGCCAATCTGGGCCCGCTCACCGCATGATGAGAGCGCCTGTTTGCCGTATGTGCTCGCGTATGTCGCATTCGTACTACCATAGTAGATATAATATAGCTTATTTTTCTGGAATATGCAAGGGGGAAAGAATAAGTCTATAAAGTCGAAAGTCAAAAGTCCATAAAGTCCGACGACGACATAAAAAAGAACGGCGAGGAATGAACCCGCCGTTTTTGTTTTAACTTTTTTCAAAAAGTTATTCTTCTCTTTTCGCAAACGAATCAACAACAATAAGTATCATCGCGGGCCACGCGAATCCGATTAGGGCGTAAAAAGATATTCCAACGGCGGTTTGAAAATTGTGAAATATTTCAAGAGATAACGAGTCTCGCGTCATACTCATGATCCCGATCAAAATGAGCGCGGTTACCAAACTTGCGAACATCCCAATGACACAGCACCCCGCAGCTTTTATTATCTTTCTTTGAATTTTATCTTTCTTGCTTTTCTGTTCTTTCATTTTAACGACCTTCTGTTGCCTTTCGTATCCTACCAAAAGGTAGCACAAAATAATTTTTCTGTCAAACTATATTTTACAGATTCTACCATATTTGTACGACCGTACACATATGGTAGAATCTGTATTTATAAAAGTCTGTATTATCTGTGCAGAAATCTCTTTCTATGTACCCCCTCCAAAATTCCGTATTTTTCTATCGCCTCATAATGCGCTTTTGTTCCGTAGCCTTTGTGTTTTTCAAAACAGTATTCGGGATGTTTTTTGGCGAGCGCGCGCATTTTCCGATCTCGCGAAACTTTGGCGGCGATTGAGGCGAAGGAGATGATCGGTTCGATGTCGTCGCCGTGGATTATGGTTTTTTGGTGCGAATATTCTTTTGGCGCATGAAGTCCGCCGTCGAGCAGGACGAGGGTTTCTTCCGGCGGGCAGTTCAGTTTTTTTAGCGCATCGGCAAGAGCCCGACGAATCGCGAATGAAAGACCGCTGATGTCGATGGTTTCGGCACTCGAATAAGAAACGAAAAAAGAAAAACTCTTTTTCACTTTTTCACGGGTCATTTTTTCAAACCACTCCTCCCGTTGCTTCTCCGAAAGTTTTTTTGAGTCCCGTACGCCGCGCGAAAATTTTTTGAAATTTTTATCGAAAGCGGACACACAAGCCACCCCCACCGCTACCGGCCCTGCGAGAGGTCCGCGCCCTGCTTCGTCGATCCCGACAATGTAATAAATACCCTTTGGAATTTTCATTCTTTCATAATACACAAAAAAATAATTATTTACACCGTCGCCGTCTGCCGAAAAAACACCGCCCTTTTTTCATTGGGCGGTGTAGGATACGGATGCCTATCTCATGTTTTGTATGCAATAGGCAAAGTTGTTTTTCGCTTCGAGAACCGACTGATCATACGAAGACCGTATGTCCTGCGTGAGCCTTGAGTATGTATTTTGGTCTCCCGTTGACTGCAAAAATTGTTGTGCTGCGGCTGTTTTATTCCGATAAGTCTCATTTGCTCGGAACATACAATCGTCATACTGTGATTGGCATGTTGGCGAAGAAAAATATTGCGGCATCTGATATTGGTATTGATATTGCGATCCGCCGCCGTAGTAATTTCCTCCCTGGTAATACTGAACGGGCGGTGGAACAACATTCTGCCGAGGAGCGGGATAGGGATAAGAGTTCTGTTGTGTACTGCCGCCTGTACCGGGTATATGTATCGGTTCAGAAGGACCAAGCTGAGGCATCAATCCTCCGACAGCAGTACCTAAAGCAACACCGCCAACGGGGTCTCCAAGCGCAAGCCCGGCTGCCCCGCCAAGCAGTGCACCGGTACCCGCCCCCGCGATCTTACCGGCGTCCCATGTCAGGTCAGATCCGACATAGTTTCCGTTCGCATCATACCTTGGCCAAGTAGTGCAGCCGACGAGCAATAAAATGGGGAGGATCAATACGCTCAACCCCAAGCGTTTCAAGATTTTCATGTGACACCTCATTGTCTACAGTTCAAAACAATCTCGATATATTATACATTAAACATGTGATATCTGTCAAGTTATCAAAAAACTTCCCCAAAAGTAGGGGAAGTCGTGTGAAGCCGGTGTTTACCAGCATCTCCACTGATAGTTCGGTGTATACTGCCGGTAGTAATTATATCCCCCTCCGACATCAACCCAACTACACTGTTGTTGGTAATTCGGTTGCGGGTAGGAATGGTTCGGTTGAGGATAATAGTTCGGTTGCGGGTAAGAATAGTACCCCGCTGATGGCGGATAGAGGGGAATATAAAAATTCAAGCTCCCTCTAAAACCTCCGTCCCGATGATCGAACCTGTGGTGATCAAATCCACCATTGTGGTGACTATTACCGCCGCCGTATCCTCCGCCGAAAGGCCTATCAAAGCCACCATTATGATCTCGACCGTAGGAAATACCGGACGCCAAGGCGAAAAAAAGAACACAAATCACTAACTTAAGAATGTTTTTCATAAAGAACCTCCTGTGAAATTCTGGTGTTGATTGTACACTTTTTATATTATTTGTCAAGTATCCCTCGATTCAAAAAACTCCTCACAGAGGAGGAGCGTTTCGATATTACCAATTTCCCTTCTGTCCTTGTTGCAGTTGTTGGCATCGTTGTATAAGTCGGTTCAAACGACGCTGCTCTTGCCGCAACTGAAGTTGACACTGCAGTGAAGGGTAACTCTGACATTGCATTTGCATTTGTTCCAATTGGGCCTGTCCTTGATCTATTTGGTCCGCGCACTGTTGCAATTGATATTGGCGTTGCTCTGCTTGCTGTTGACGCATTTGCATGCTCTGTTGATATTGTTGAGCCATTGAATTTACCGTACTGGAGAGAACTTGCCCAAAAGATTGTCCTCCGCCATAATATCCTCCTTGATTTGCGCAACCGAACAAACTGACCAATAAAATGCTTAATAATGTTTTTTTCATGTAAAGAACTCCCTCGTTGGTATTCCCGATGTGTATCATAGCATTTTTAGATACTAATGTCAACTTTTTTGAAACATCGCTCTTGACCTGATATAATGTCTCCATGTCTGACGAAAAAAAATTTGTTCATCTTCATACTCATTCGCATTATTCCCTGCTCGACGGTCTTTCAAAGATCGAGAACCTGGTAGCGGTAGCTAAAGCTGACGGGATGCCTGCGGTGGCCGTTACCGATCACGGCAACATGTACGGCGCGATCGAACTCTATAAAAAATGCAAAGCCGCGGGAGTGAAGCCGATCCTGGGCGTCGAAGCATATATCGCCACTCGCACGCGTTTCGACCGTGAGCCCGGTCTCGACGGAAAGCGCTATCATCTCACGCTTCTCGCGAAAAATTATACAGGATACCGAAATCTCATCAAGATGGTCACGCTCGCAAACCTCGAGGGTTACTATTACAAACCGCGCATGGACAAAGACTTACTCCGTGAGAACAGCGAAGGCATTATCTGTCTTTCCGGCTGTTTCGGCGGCGAGCTTGCCCGCGCACTTCGCAACAAAGACCGCGAACGCGCCCTAGCAATCATCCGCGAGCATCAAGATATCTTCGGTAAAGAAAATTATTTTCTCGAACTCATGCGCCACTCCGGAATCGAAGGTCATGACGAATGGGAAAGGGCCGTCCTCGCTCTCGGCCGCGAACTCAACATCTCCGTGGTCGCAACACAAGACTCACACTATACAAAAAAAGACGACAAAAAAGCGCACGAGACCTTGCTTGCGGTCGGCACGGTCAACACGGGAAAAGACGCGGGACTCTCCTTTGGCGGCGATGATTATTCTTTCATCTCCACCGCTGAGGCGTACGAAATTTTTAAAGAATACCCGGAGGTCGTGAGCAATACCGCGCTCGTCGCCGAGATGTGCGATATCGAGATAGAACTCGGCAAATGGGTGTTCCCGAACCTCCCGATCCCCGAAGGCACGACGTATGACTCGGAGCTGCGCCGGCTTGCATACGAAGGCATTCCAAAGCACGACATGACCGAAACCAAAGAAGTGGTTGATCGACTCGAATATGAATTGAATATCATAAAAACCAAAGGCTATTCTCCGTACTTTCTCGTCGTGGCCGACCTCTTGCGCTTCGCAAAAGAGAACGGAATCCTAACCAACGTCAGAGGTTCGGGCGCAGGATCGCTCTGTTCGTATCTTATCGGCATCACACTCGTCGATCCGCTCGAGTACAAACTTCCTTTCGAACGTTTCTTAAATCCCGAACGTCCGTCAGCGCCGGATATTGATATGGACTACGCCGACAGCCGTCGCGACGAAGTCATCGAGTACGCGAAAAGAAAATATGGTAACGACCACGTGGCACAGATCGGTACGTTTGGATCAATGATGGCTCGCGGTGCGGTCAAAGATGTGGCGCGAGCGCTCGGCTACCCGTATGCCTTAGGTGATAGAATTTCAAAAATAATTCCGATGGGGTCGCAAGGGTTTCCAATGACCATCGACCACGCGATGGACATGGTGCCGGAACTGACTGAAATGTACGAAAAAGAAGCGGACGTAAAAATAATTATTGATATCGCAAAAAAATTGGAAGGTTGCGTCCGCCATATTTCCGTGCACGCTGCGGGAGTCGTCATTTCCCCGACCGCGCTCACCGATTTCACGCCGGTGCAAATGGACCCCAAAGGAGGAAAACAGATCACTCAATACGAAATGCACGCAGTGGAAGATGTCGGTCTTCTCAAGTACGACTTTCTGGGGATCCGAAATCTTTCAATCCTTGCCGATGCGGTCCGTCTCACAAAAATATATCACGGCATCGATATCGATATCCAAAAAATTCCGCGGAACGATAAAAAAACTTTCCAGATGCTCGCGCGAGGAGAAACCATCGGCCTCTTCCAGCTGAACGGCGGAGGAATGACGAAGTATCTCATGGACCTGCGCCCGACATCCATTCACGACATAAACGCTATGGTCGCACTCTACCGTCCCGGTCCGATGGAGTCCATTCCTGAATATATCAAACGAAAACGAAATCCGGCGCTCGTTACGTATCTTGATCCGAGGATGAAAGATATTCTCGACCAATCCTACGGAGTTATTACCTACCAGGACGACGTCATGATGATCGCCATCAAGCTCGCCGGCTACTCATGGCTTGAAGCAGACAAGCTCCGCAAAGCTATGGGAAAAAAGATCCCAGCTGAGATGGAGATCCAAAAAAAGAAACTCCTCGAAGGATTTGCAAAGAACGGCATGACCACCGCAAAGATAAAAGAGCTCTGGGCGCTGATCGAACCGTTCGCCGCGTACGGATTCAACAAAGCGCATGCCGCCTCCTACGGTCTCGTCGCGTATCAGACCGCGTACATGAAAGCGAATTACCCGGCCGAATATATGGCCGCTGTGCTCACGGCCGAGTCGGGCGATGTCGAGAAAATTTTTGAAATTATCACCGAATGCAAACGCATGAATATTCCCGTCCTTCCGCCGGACGTCAACGAAAGCATGGGTGATTTTGCGGTGATCAAAGGCATAACAGCAGACTTGGATAAAATCCGTTTCGGACTACACACGATAAAAAATCTCGGCGTTGAGATCGGCGATGCGGTCATTGCCGAACGTGAAAAGAACGGACGATACAAAACCTTCGCGGAATTTCTCGAACGCGTCCAGCACAAAAATCTCAATAAAAAATCGCTTGAAGCCCTCGTGAAATGCGGCGCCATGGACGAGCTCGGCGAACGAGGTCAGATCATTTTCAACATGGAAGACGCGCTCGCCTACAGTAAAGGTCAAGGCAACGAAAATTCCGCGCAAGCTTCCCTCTTCGGCTTAATGTCGAGTCCTGCGACACTTCCCACACTCAAGCTCAAACCCTGCGAACCCGCCAAGCCGTTCGAACGCCTCGCATGGGAAAAAGAACTCCTCGGTCTCTACATCAGTGGTCACCCCCTCGACAAATATCGCGAGAAACTCGAAGCGCGCCCGTTCAACAACAAAACTTTGAAAGAGACCGGAAAAGAAAATCTCGCCGTCACCATCGTCGGCCTGATCGAGGAAATGCGCGAGATCATCACCAAGAAAAACGAAAAAATGGCGTTCATAAAAGTCGCGGATTTTTACGATACCATCGAGGTGGTCGTGTTCCCAAGAACCTTCGCTGAATTCAAAGACAACATCGCGCTCGAAAAATGCGTCGCCATAAAAGGCAAATTCTCAAAACGAAACGACGAACCAAGCGTAATCGCGGATGCTTTCAAAATACTTGACACATAAATTTCATTATACAGGGTGTCCTAATAGATTACGGAATTAAGGTGGACAAAAAAGAAGAGAAGAAAAAACATGGGAATTCAAATTAGCTACGATGAAGAAAGTGATACAGGAATAACAGCGACCGTAAGTAAGGAAAGAGTTACTTTGAGTCAGGATTGTTATGTTATTGTTTATGATGATATAGACTCATTCAACCCCATTATTAGAACAACCTGCTCATATTTTTTTCTTGAAAAAGGAAAAAAGGTGGCAGTTCTCGTTGACGGCAAAATGCAATTTACTGTCGTGAATATCTAAAAAGCCCGCCCGACGGGCTCAATTAGAATGACATTATTTTTTCTTTTTTCTCCGATTCTCTCGGAGATTTTTTCGTTTTCGGTGATTTTCCAGCGCCTCGTTCGGCGTTCGATAATCAAGACATTCC